>B570J29584_1000004_pt1 | contig 49380 bp, 55 predicted proteins | sample LakMenEpi17May12_FD_29584 | JGI IMG/M metagenome (IMG submission 29584) | reverse complement strand
TTACAAATGCCAGAAGGACACGATGTTAACAGTATCATTGTGCAAGAAGGAAAGGAGTGGATAGATGAGCGAATTCGAAAATGCTTGGGCAACTGACGAAGATTTTTGGGAGTTTGTTGGAGACAATAGAAAGTTAGTTGGCATAGCAATATCAAATGGTCAAGGACTAGACATTCTTAATGCACTTAAAGATATCTATACTACGATAGAGAAAGAACCAGAGAGTGCTATGCGTATGCTTACACTACTAGGCACAGTTATATATGCCAGCAGCATAGGTGAAGGTAAACAATTTACAGATGAGATACAGGTAGTATCAGCAATGGAACAATTTGATAGCAGTATGAAGGAGATGTTAGATGAAGAATCCAAGTGATGTTGATGTAATCCTCAACGAACTGCGTAGTATTATGATGAAGAAGCAAGAAGATTACGGACCTTTGAACATCGCCCTTGCCCCTGGCGGTGCGATGAATGGGCTGAGGGTTAGGATGTATGACAAACTGGCTAGGCTAAATAACATGGCTGGTAAGGACGCCACGCCCAATTTTGAATCAATAGAAGATACCCTTATAGACCTGGCTAACTATGCAATAATAGGACTATTGGTACAAAGAGGACAATGGGAAGGTATCCACAATGTGGAAAATTAGAAATCCATTTTACTGGGTAGATACACCCAGAGAAACTATACTTGTAGTTTGTTATCGTTGTTCCAAAAATTTTGCAATACATATAAAAAATGTACGAGTATATAATTATTGTGGTAATTGTAAATAAATGAATCAAGAGTGGGTACAAGAGTATGATTTGCTTGTGTCTACGCTTGGCATGGAGTATTCCAGAAAATATTCTATAGTTGAACCTTCAGATATAAAACAGATTTTATGGATGTGGTTTGTTACCCATCCAAATAAATATACAGAGTGGTCTAAGTTACCACCCAAAGATAAAGAAAAACTAATTGCAAAGTCATTGCGTAATGCTGCTCTTAAATATTGTGAGCAAGAAAAAGCCCGTAAGTTTGGCTACGATATGGTTGACCTTTACTATTACGACCCATCAGTTATCGAAGCATTTCTCCCATCTATTTTGGCAGATAGTTATGAGATACCTAGCAAGATACAAGACCTTAACTTTAAATTTGGTAAATCAGGAGAAGTAACAGACGGAAACAATTGGCTAGTTCTTAGGTCAGATATTGAAAAAGCATTCAACAAGTTAGCAGAGGCTAAACAAAATATTTTAAGACTAAGATTTACAACGGACAATTATGAGTGGAACGACTTAGCCAAAGAATTAAACACATCCGCTGATGGTGCACGTATGAGAGTTAGCCGTGCAATTAACTCTTTGATTAGAGTATTGGGTGGATGGCGTACTTACAGCGATACAGATAACTTAGAGGCTAAAGATGAAGAAGAAGAAGATGACACAAGAGCCTAAAGAAATAAAAGATTTATTTAAAAAAGATTACAGCAATGCTATGGACCTACGTGGTAATCCCATTGGAGATATATGTGTATGTGGTTCACAATTATTTACAGCAATAGTAGCCTTTGAGTCTGGTGAGATAGCGTTTTACTTTTTAGATGGTGAGTGTGTAGACTGTGGTTCATTGGTAACCTTACCCACACCAATAGATGATATAGGAATGGATTGTATGTAATGCCCTACTATGATTTTGAGTGCAAGATATGTACTAAAGTAGAAGAAACAAATGATTCTGCTGCACCATTCTGTGGCTCTTGCGGAAATCTTATGACTCGTATATGGTCCTCTACACCAGTACATTTTAAAGGAAGTGGCTTCTACTCAACAGGAGGATAAGATTAAAAGACTACGTCATTTATTTTGTTTTAATTATATGTGGAAAGTAATAGACCCAAGTAAATCTTTATGGCATCTTAAGTGTACTAGGTGTGGTTATCAAAAGGTGATTAATCTTGATTGATTACCCAACATGGAAAGATATACCATCATGTACTGGTATTGATGTAGAAGTATTTTTTACTGAAGAAAAGGGTAATTATCCCCATCTTAATTATATTAAAAAACTATGCAGTACTTGCCCAGTACAAGTCCAATGTTTTGACTATGCAATTGAAAATTTAGTTGAAGGAATTTGGGGCGGTACTACTAAAAAAGAAAGGGATAAGCATAGAAGTAAACGTGGAATAATTGGTAAGACAGTTGTTCCTGCTTCTATATTTAATAGTAATTATGAATAGACTATATTCTTTAACCCCAGAAGAAGAAGCCATTGCAGTTGAGGTTGGTTATCAAAGGCAAAAGCCATACTTTGGTGACCCTACTCGTAATATAAATTATTCAGAAGGAGACCTCTGGGAGTTATGGCAACATGTTGTTGCTGCTGGTAGTGAATTAGCATTTGCTAGAATAATTGGCAATACAACTTTCATTCCTCATTTTAATAAATGGAAAAATGAATTAGATATTCCTGGTCTTGGTGAAGTTCGTTATACATTTAATGACCAACCTAAATTAAGATATACAAATAGAGATAATGATTCTCTTATTTATATATTAATGGCTGATGGATTACGTCATAAGACCAGACGTACTGCACCTGATTGGTTAGGAGTTCCATACAAAGCAATTGGTTGGTTATATGGTAGTCAATGTAAAGTAGATATGTTTAAGTATAATGAAAAATCTTGGTATGTTCCTGCAACATATCTCTCATCAATGGATACATTACCGTTGGAGCAATATGTCAAAACTATCTGACTTTGATTTAGACCTGTCCGTTGGGCACGAAGGGGAATCCTTAGTCAATCAACTACTTACCAATGGTAAAACTATTGAGGTTAAGACAGACCTTAAATGGAAGAACACGGGCAACTTATATATAGAAACAGTATGCTGGTCACATAACAATGAAGAGTGGTATCCGTCTGGTATATCTGCAACTAAGGCTGCATACTGGGCATTTGTATTAGAAGGAACTATATTGATAGTACCAATAGAACATCTTAAACATGCCTTAAGTTTGTATGGACACCCAATTACATGTAACATACCACCCAATCCATCAAAGGGTTATTTGATACGACCAGATAAAATCCTGCAAGTAATACAAGAGTTGGCTAAGTAGAAGGGGACTACTTAGAAAACAAAAAAACCCCCCAACCAGATAAAACTGGAAGGGGGGTTTTGTTTTGCTATTACTACTTAGTAAGCCCAAACTCTGGTGCTGACTTGTCCAATGCTTTTAATATAGGACCAACTAAACCTGCAACAAATGCTGCTGCTAATACTTTAGGGTCACGTTGCCCTGCTGTATACAATGCAACTGCTGCGGCAGCAGCGGCACGAATGTATGAGAGTGCAATTTGTTTTGCTTTTTCTTTATTTATCATGGTTCTCCTTAAAGGAACTTAATTAATTCAGCCCAAGTTTTTGGACCGATGATACCATTGGAATCAATTACATCGTGATTATCTTGGAACTTAATCACAGCAGCCTTGGTCTTAGGACCATAGATTCCATCAGCAACTAAAGCAAGGGCTTTTTGTACAATCTTTACGCCATTGCTTCTATCCCCAGGTTTAATAGTCCCAGGAAATTCTGGTTTATCTGATACTGGTATAGCAACATTAACTTCATTGCCTACATAGTTGGGGCGACCAAAACCTACAATAGATACCATTACCTTTTTCTTATTGGCAATATATCCACGAGTCTTAACGGCTACCTCACCACCATTACGCTGGTCTCCCTTGGGATTACCAGCAGTATTACCCTCGATACAAGTAACAGTTCCATCTCCGTTGTTTTCAATTACAATACCAACGTGAGAGATTCTATCTACGTTATCTCCAGGGAAATCAAAGAAAGCAATATCGCCAGGTACTGGCTTAGCATTCTTAGCATCAGTCCAAACGTTCATCTTTTTAAATGCACCAGCNCCAGCCACAGTAGATACCATATTAGGTACCTTTACTCCTGCTTGGTTAGCACACCACATAACAAATGAACCACACCAAGGTAGAAAGTTTGCCTTAGTAAAGGCACCATACTTGGTTTCATTATTCTTTGGACCTTCGATAGTTCCAACTTCTTTTTTGGCAACCTCAAGGATTGCAGCAACTGTTCCCTTTTTCATTAGTTATAGTTAGGGTCAATCTTTGCTTGCTTATCTGCAGCCTGACGAGTTTCTACTTCTGTATCAGCAACAGTCTTTGCGCCTTTATCTACAGTTGAAAATGCGGCATTAATTTCATCAAGAGATAATTTGCCATCATCCATAAATGCACGGGCTAACTTTTCTACTACTGCTGCTACTGCTGTAAGACCAGCCACAGTTACTGCTGTTATTGTATCTACACCAGCGATAGCACCAGCGCCAATCACAGATAAACCGCTTGCTGCAAATACTGCAACAATACGCATTAATACATTTTTTAACGAGGCCATTTCATTTCCTTATCTATTGTTAAATTGACATCCAACCTTGATATTCAGCCTCTGGATTATCCATCAGCCATTGTTGCCTTAATTTATTTTGGTGTTCCCAATCAATATCATTACTCATCGTTAGAGTTACGCAATGGATAAGTGATTGCCCAAACTACTAAAGTCAGTATGATTGCATAACCAACTACAGTCTTTGCAGAGCCAGTCAATACAACCCAAGCAATAAACATACCTAGCAAGGTCCATAATTGTTGAACCATATCTTTTAATACTTTCAAGGTTTTCTCCTTTTGTATAACTTAATGTTGTCATTTGATGGCACACTAGTACCTCCACTTGTAGGTGTAGGTGTGGCTGTTTTAGCAGCGGAAGTTACGGCTACTGCATTAACAGCAGCCTGAGTAGCAATAACGGAAGCAATGATTGTATTCTCTGATTCTGTTCTTTCTTCTTCAGACATATCAGCACCTATATTTGAAAGAGCAGTAAGCACCTCTGCTGGGTTATCAAAGATTGCTGAGATTAACTCTGCTGGATTCTCTAATAACTGTAGGGCTACTACTGTGCCAGCCTCAAGCACTACACCATTGTCTAATTGAACTGGTGTTTCAGGTGCAAGGGTTTCTAATTCAACTTCATTTGCCTGTACAACTTCTTCTACAGGTGGTGCTTCTTCTTCAACAGGTGGCTCTTGTTCTTCCATAGGTGGCTCTTCAGCCTCTACAGGTGGTTCCTCGACTGGGATAGGTGGTTCTTCCACTTCCTCAGGGGGTTCCTCAGCCTCTATAGGAGGCTCTTCTGCCTCTACTGGAGGTTCTTCAGCCTCAATGGGTGGTTCTTCTACTTCTGCTGGAGGCTCAGGCTCTACAGCAGGGGGAGGAATAACAATTGCAGGGGGTTCAGGTGCTACAACAGGAGGCTCAGGAGCAGGGGTTGGTGCTACTGGAGTACTGGTATCTACCGTTGCTGTAGTTCCATCAACTGTTGAAGTATTGGTATCAACCACAACAGTACCTGTATCTACTACTACAGTAGAGGTATCTCTAGGTGGTATCAAGTTACTGCTTAAAGTATAAGTTCCTATTGGTCTTTGACCAGCAACTACATAGTCATAAGATGTAGCACGAATTGTATAAGTATCAGCGTTTAATGTTCCGCTAAGTGCTGATGCAAAATAATTATTTATAGAATGGTTACTATCATCATCTCCCCTAATAGGGTTGACGGTAGTGCTATCAGCAACGCCACGATATAACCATATCCAAGAATCTACCCAAGCCACACGCTCTACTGTTTGTGAATCAACCACTTCAAATCGTGGTCCAGTAGTGGTAGTAATTGTATAGGCTGTTGTTGTATCTACTTGAACTACTACATCTACATAAGCAGTCGTAGCATCAAGATTAATTATTACATCTTCTGCGCTTGCTGGATTTGGTATAAAAAGTAAACTAATCCCTATTACTAAGGAGCATATAAATTTGGTCAACACGGGTTTCCAATCGGGTAATGCGTCCCTCTAGATTATGTCCCCCGTTACCATCAGGTTTAAGTTCTGATAGATAATGTTTTACTAACCATCTAATTGAACCAGCAAAACTGGCTACAATTGTTGCGACCGCTACTGCTAAGCCAGCCCAATCTGCGCTACTCATTATACGGTCCTAATCGTAATTTCAATTACGCCTCCGAATCCATCAAACCTTCTGTCTGGTGGAGTCATGCGAGTAAATGAGATTTGTTCAATAATTACTTGACGAGTTTCGCCAGTAGTTAGGTCTTGCCAGGTAACAACATCGCCACCTTCTTCTATGTTTTCTAATATTTGTAATCTTTGTAAGGCTGAACCTTCATAGCCAGATATTACATTGTATCTATCTGTCTCTATATCAAAGCAATAAACAGGAAACTTTAAGTTTCTTTGTCTAGGCGTAGCAATAGTAGCCTTGGCCTGATAACCCTTAAATATAGGACCAGTTGATGTAGTACTTGAGTCACGATTAAATGTAAATTTATATGCTACATATTCTTGTGCAGTTTGAGGCTGAGATGTAGTTACCTCAACAGCAGTTACTCCTGCTTCATAGGTAATGTGGTCATATGGAACATCATTCTTATCTATAGTTGCTAGTGTTAATGAACCTTTAGTAAAGTCACCACGTGCTAATAGACGCTTAAAGTTCTTAGGTTCAAGGGTACCGTATCTAATATAACCACTAGTTAAGTAACCAGTTGGGGCAAGAGTAGATGCTGACTCAAGATAGATAGCACCATTGGTAGCCTCATATGCAGTACAGAATGTAAGTCTATTTGTAGCCCCAAGAAATGCAACACCTGTTGTGTAATGCTCTGTTGCTTGTGTTACTTGCAGGTCATTAGCATAGGCAAAACGTAAAGTTTCAAGTTCGTTACCTAAATCAATACGAATAAGACCAGCATCTAATGCACCAATACCAGAGGCTGCCCAGATAAATCTATCTCTTGCAGCAAAGTCATACACTGGTTGTGATGATTCAAATATTAATGGACCATAAGATAGAGAACCATCTTGGTCATTTATATCTGCTACACGCATACCCTTGTTAGTGCCTATGCACATGTATCCTAAATAGTAATAAAGTTTCTCAACTATCTCACCAGCAGGTAACTCCGCAGCCACTACGGCTGAGGTAAGAGTAGGCATTACTCCTGCGGTTGATAGCGTGTACTTCTGAATAGTTGAGTAAATACCTGAGTGTCCAGCAGTATAGATAGCAGGACCAGAAGCAGACACAGATGTGTAATGGTAGTTAGTATTAGGGTTAGTATAAATAGCAGTAGGTAAAGAGGTGGCAGATGTAGTTACTTCATACACTGCATTATTTACGCAAAGAACAATACGGTCTTTAACAAACTCCATTGCTGCATATTTAATTTCAATGTTGCCGTCTTGGAACATCTGGGTAACATCACCAGATGCGCTAGGGTTAGAAGAACCACTAATTGAATCTCCAGATAATGGTTTCTTAAACATAGTAAGACGCTGATTACCGCCTGATGTTTTGTTAGTTATCCAATAGGCATTAACACCATCATCGCAAATTGCATATACTTTTTTATCAGTACCAGCAAGGTAATCAATGTAATGAATTACTGGGTCAGTTACACCAGTACCTGCTGGAGATACAGCAGTAGAGACTACGTCACCTGAGGTTTTAGCATAAGTAAAAGTAGTTGCTGTAGGCACAGTTGCAACACGGTAGGTACCATTAAATGTAGCATCTACCCCAGTAATAGTTATATCCATACCAACAGTTAGTCCATGTGATGCTGATGTGGTAAGGGTTACCACGTTAGTAGTCAAAGCCTTATTAGTAATAGATACAGTAATTGCTGGATAGATTTTATCTACATCGTATTCATCGTGTAGTAATACACCGTTTACATTACTCCATTGAATAGAACGAACGTGTTGATTAGGATGTTGATGGTCAGTACCAACTACAGGACCAGTAGTAACGTGTGTATTTTCTGTATCTTTAAGTAGGGTTACCTGTCCCTTGGTCCAAACATCTACATTTTGTGAATCAGTAAATCTATGGGCTACTACTTCACCAGCAGATGGGTCATAAAATTTAATACCAGTACCACTATGAAAAGATGATTGGCTTCTTAACCACCAACCTGTAAGTGATTGCTCACCTGGCTCTTGGTTATTATCAAATTGTTCTTTACGATACGGAGCAGTCTGTCTAATGTAAGGTCGTTCATCAGCAATAGCATAGAAGAATGGTTGCCCACCTAGGGCTACATCGTATGACTCTCCTGAGTTTTGCCATGTTGAAGTTGAAGATAGGATACCAATATCAACCGCAATTGCTCTACCAATATCAGCAACAGGTGAACCACGACCTTCGGTTATATCACGACCAGCCACGTTACTCCTTAGGTTTTAGTTTTTCTGCTTCTTCTTTTAATTTTGCTGCTTGTTCTTGCATCGCAACCATATTCCAATATAGTGCGTAGTAATCTATATCTAAACTAAATCGTTTCATATGCTTTACTAACGCACCTGTATGGGCGTGTACTGGTATGCCAGCAGCCCTTACCTTGCGGAAGAAAACAATATCTTCACCAATAAACTGGTCGCCTAATCCCTCTTGCTCAGCAAACATAGACTGGCTAGGATACTTAGCACGTAATTTTGGCACAATAGATTTGTGCATTAGCACAAACCCCATACCAGCAGAGTCAACCTCTAGTAATTTATCTTTAGGTAGTGGATGTATGTACTGGATTTCATACTCAGATATGTTCTTAAAGATACAAGGGAATGGTCTCATAACTGAGGACTCATTCTCCTTTGAAATAAAGTAAACACCACTAACTATTGGGCGTAGGTCTTTATCTGCTGCGTCCCATACCTTCTTAAGTACATCTGTAGTTAGATAGATGTCTGAATCTACCCATAGTATCCAGTCTGTCTTAACATCATTAGCCCATTTATCAAAGGCTACTTGTCTTTGTCTGCCTATCTGATTGCCTTGCACACGCATAGCATTGTTAATATGCATGCCTGCTTGTGGTGCTGTAAGTATTACGTAGGTTAAACCTTCGGCAAACTTACCATCTACCATACCATTATCACACCAAGCAATGGTTACTGTTTCTTTTGGTCTTATCATTATAGTCCCCTTATATTTGATTAGATGAGCAGTTTTAATCCGTGCTCAGGGATATAGATTATACTGCAGGTATTGCTACTTTAATCCACTCTTTATTTATTTCAGACCACTTATAGAAGTATTCTTCCGTATCTTCTGGTTTAACAACTGGTGCTACCCATTGATAGGTTGTGTAATCTAATTTCCAAGATGGAAATGGTTGTGGTGCTAAGAATACATTAAATGATTCATCATATTTTCCACCAACCGTAGCATAATTTGCACGAATATTTCCATTGTAAGAAGTGCGTTTACAAGTTAGTCCAGCAAATTGAGGTTGAGCAGCATAAAATTGCTCCCAAGCCTCACTTGAGCCACCAACTTGAGTGCCATCTAAATCAGTTTGTATTACATTTTCATCAACCCCAGTAATTACTTTAACTACTATATTGTCTGAATTAATAAGTGCATAGTGTGCCATTATGACCAACTCACATTTCCACTGCCTGCAGTAATTGTTGAAACTTTATATGAACCATCTGTTGCGGTAGAGCCAGTTAAGCCAGCACCAATTGATATTGTTCCTTCGGAAGTTAGGTATCTAAAAATTATTATACCTGAACCACCCGTTCCGCCACCTGCGCCACTTTCATTTGTTCTACCACCACCGCCACCTCCTGTGTTGGCAGTTCCATTACCTGGAGTTGTAGTGCCAGTATATTGACCACCTTCTCCACCACCACCTTGACCTCCAGCACGGCTAGAACTTTGTCTAGAACTACCACCACCACCACCTGCGTAGTAAATTGAAGTTCCAGTTATAGAGTTTTGTTTTCCATCACCACCAGCACTGGTTGTACCAGCGGCACCTGCACCACCGCCACCGCCCATCTCATTACCGTTAGCCATTGGGCCGCCATTATTACCAAAACCTAATCCACTATAACTGGCTTGTGTTGCAGTACCAGGAGTACCTGCACCACCGTTTTCTGACGCACCGCCTCCAGAACCACCACTATTACCATCTCTATTTTGATTCCAAGAACCACCACCGCCACCGCCAGTTGCTACATAGGTAGTAGTGTTAAAAGATGAGTCCGTACCATTACCACCCCTTGCATTACCTGGAGCACTTCCTCCTCCGCCGACAGCAATAGCAAAATTTGTTGACTTTGATACTCCGTAACCAGTTGAGTAAACATATCCACCAGCACCGCCACCACCACCATAGGTGCTACTACCTCCACCAGCACCACCAGCAACAACTAGAATATCAAGAGTCACAAGTTCTGGAATTGTTACAGAGTTGGTAGCAGCAGATTCTGCACCATTTCCATTTGCATTAACTGTAAACACTTTAAAAGTATAAGAACTTCCCATTGTTAAGCCAGTAAATGTCATACTTGTAGCAGAAGTATTTGCTGCATTTTGAGTTGTTCCAGCAGTAGTTCCATTTAGATATGGAGTAACGGTAATAGCAGAAAGATTTTTTCCACCAGTAGCACCTAATGTCCAAGTTACTGTAACATTAGTGGTTGTCCCACTAGTAGATGCAGTACCAATAGTTGGTGCTTGTGGTCTTGTAGTTGCAGTTACTGCTGAAGCATTAGCACTATTTGTTGTTGTGCCAAAATTGTTTTGAGCATTACCATAAACCGTAAAACTAGTTGCTGGTGTTAAGCCAGACACTCTTACTGTTGTAGATGAACTTGAACCACTAAATCCACCAGATGTTGTAAAAGCATTATATTGAGTTGCTGTACTACCACCAACTCCAGGGGTAAATACCACATCAAAAGCACCACCAGATGCATAAGCAAAAGTTCCAACATCAGTTACACTTGCAATAGTTGGAGTTGCTGGTGGTGCAGATGCTGCCACCCAATTAATTCCGTTATAAATTTCAAGAAGTTCTAAGGTACCATTATAATAAGTATCGCCAATTACAGGGCTGCCTGGACGGCTAGCGGTATCGCCAGAAGGTATACCACCTGCTGGTATTGGAAATTGTGAAATTGTCATTAGGCTATCTCCACTCCGCTGATATGAAAGTTAACTGCTGTTGTAGAAGCAGAACCTTTGATAGTGTCATTAGCATCTACTATTTGCTTTAAGTCAATAAAGATAGAAGTCTTAGCATCAATCGACACGCTAGATAGTATAGCAACATCGTCAAGTAATATTGATGCTGTTGCTGCAGATGTAGTTGTATTAGTTACGCCAACATTAGTTACTACCGCTACTGCTGTAGCAGGAGTTGTATAGAGTGTTGTGCTGGTTGTTGTTGCTGCCCCCCGAAAGAGGACTTTAGATGTTACAGCCATTAGTTACTGTATTCCTTTCTTAGAGAAGAACACCCATAAGAGTTTTAATCTCAATGGATTCTGTATCTACTTCAGACCAGGTTAGACCTGAAGTTGTTGCGGATGAAACTGTTAGAACATAGCCAGAAGTTGAAGCAACTGGTAAAATTACATAGGCATCATTTGCGCTACCAACAATTAAATCGCCCTTTGCATTAATATCAACTTTATTAACCGCATTAGCAGCGTTAGATTGTTGGGCATAATACTTAGCAGAAAATTCAGAACCATCTACTGTGCCATCAGTTTTAGTTGCCCACTGAGAAGCAAGGGTTGCAGATGATGCAGCGCTAGTAGCCGAAGTGGCTGCAGATGTAGCAGATGTAGCCGCACTAGTAGCAGATGTTGCAGCAGCACTTGCTGATGTAGCAGCGGAAGATGCAGAAGCAGCGGCAGCGGAGGTAGAAGCAGCAGCCGATGCTGCTGAAGTACTTGCAGAGTTGGCGCTAGTTAATGCTGAAGATGCTGAGGTGCTAGCAGATGATGCTGAAGTTGCAGCGTTTGTGGCTGAGGTAGCAGCAGCAGTTGCACTTGCAGCAGCCGAAGTAGCGCTAGTAGCAGCAGCCGTTTCTGAGGCAGCAGCAGAGGTGGCTGAGGTTGCTGCAGCAGTCTGGCTTGTAAGGGCGCTAGAGGCGCTTGTAGAGGCTGCTGTTGCACTTGCTGCAGCCGAGGTAGCACTAGTTGCTGCAGCGGTTGCGCTGGCTGCTGCACTAGTAGCGGAGGTAGCAGCGGCTGTAGCACTGGCTGCGGCTGAGGTAGCCGAAGTAGATGCTGCTGTTGCTGAACCTAAAATGCTATCTACATAATCCTTTGGTGTAGCAGATGTTGCTGACATACCTGCACTAGATAGACCAGTAATGGTTGGGCTACCTGAGATAGTAGGGCTAGTTAAAGTCTTGTTAGTTAAAGTTTGAGAAGCATCTGCAATTACAACAGTACCAGTTGTATTAGGTAAAGTAATTGTATTATCTTGAGTAGGGTCTGTTACTGTAAGGGTAGTTTCAAAAGCATCTGCAGTAGCACCTTCAAATATAATAGAGGTAAACTCTGCCCCAGCACCAGAAGTAATTGTTGGGTTAGTAATTGTAGGAGATGTTAAAGTTTTATTTGTAAGGGTTTGTGCCTTAAGGGTACCTACTACATTACCTTCATCTGAAGCAATACCGTGTAGGTCGTGGGTAGCAGTTCCATCATTATAAGCAGCCGTTGCTTCAATATGTAGGTTGGCCTCACGATAGTCACGGCCAATAGCCATATGCCTAACTACTGCACCAGCAGAGTGAGCCTGACCTACACCACTAACCTCAATACCACGGACTATGGTTAAGGTATTAGTTGATACCGCACTGACATCTACAATTTCTTCAAGGGCTGTATCTGGGTCAATTACTACTGTAAATCTTTCGGTTCCAGTTACTGTTGCACCACCTAGTAGTGATGTACCAGAACCAACAACCATAGTAACAGCACCAGCAGTAATGGCTGATGTTAATGTAGTCTGTTGCGAACGGGATGAGTATTTGCGTGTTGTCATTTATGTTCCTATCGGCTGTAGTGAACTCGGGCTGGGTACTGTTGCTGTTGTGCTTTTGTTTCCTCGGCCAAGCGCTGTGTGTATAGAGCAAAGAGTTGTCGTGTTGCATTTCCAGATGAACCAAATGGACGCTTTGAATCTGTCTCATCTGCTTGTGGGCTAACCATTGCAGCACGGGCTGGGTCAAGATAGGTAAGTAATCTATATGCAGCACCAAGAATTACCACGTCTCTTACAGACTCAGGTAATCCAGTTGTTGTTGTAAATACATCTGAGTTAGTAGATAGTGCTGCTGGTTCAGTTGCATATACAACCTTTACAGTTCTACCAGGAGTAATAATATCTCCAATGGTTACTGTTTGTGATGTAGCACCCCAAGTAGTAATCTCTGGTAGTGCATCAAAGTCAAATCTTTTAACACGAATCCATTCTTTAGATGGACCAATGCTTTCCCAGTGCATTGTTAATATGTTTCTAATATTTAAATTCTCTAATTCATAGGTACTAACTGCTGCATTATATGTAAAGGTTGTCTGTTTAACTGCAAAGATAGATGAGCCTAATGCTCGAACTGTGTCATTGATGGCACGCTTTACTACGTAGCGTGGGAAGGTTGGGCTAATAATAACCCTGCTTCCAGCAGCAGCGGTAGATGGTGTGGTACCTAGATAGCCACGACCATACGGGGATATAGTTGCCGTACTAGCAATACGGTCAAATGAATCAACCCATAATAATTCTTCACCAATTTCAATAGTACCTTTACCAAGGTCTGTACTTGCAAGTTGTAAAATTGTAGGGCTAGCAATGGTAGATGTTGTAGTGGCTAATGTTGCAGTAAGATGTGTAGATTTATCCTGCTGTAGGGTATAGCCAGCAAGGTTAATAAGAACTTCATCAACCATATTATTTAGAGTAGACACTATAATTTACCTTATCTGTACTTAGATGTTTTTTTGGCTATTGGTTTTGGTTGCTTAACAAATTGTTTGCCCTTTTTATTACCCGCAGCCTTAGCCTTATTGGTTGCAGCCTTTTCGGCAGGACTTAATGCAGCCCACGCTTTCTCAGGTAGATATCTTTTTTTGCCCTTAGATGGTTTACCGTCAGAAGTTTTCCACTTCTGTGCAGTCCAATCCTTTAAAGACTTTTGAGATTTAGCAAGTGCCATTACTTATATCCTCCGCCAGCCTTCTTGTATTGCACAGCAAGTAATTGTGCCTTACGTGCTGACCATTCCCCTGGGTCTCCACCCTTAGAACCAGCCTTAATCTTCTTAAACAATGCTGCTCTCATACTAGGCTTTGTATAGTTACCAGCCTCATTAACTTTAGATTTAGTTTTCTTCTTCATCTGCAACTACAATCCCAAGCACGAAGTGATTTATTAATTCTAGAATTTGGGTCCTTTGCTGTTTTGGCAGAGGTTAACTTAGCCTTCATACCGCACATACGACCACAAAAAGACTTACGTCTAGCAGCAGACTTAGGTGACCTCTTGGCTTCACCAGCCTTAACTGGTGCCTTAAGGTTCATGCCTTGTGCTCTAGCAGATGCCCTACCTTTGGCGTTCAAACCACCTTGAGGGTTCTTACCTTCTTTGCGTGTCCACGCTGGACTCTTTGCCATACTCCCCATACCTTCCAAGAACAGACCTAATGATTCCGTTTTTACCCATACGAACCACTAGGCCGTCTTTAATTTGAACTGGATTAAAACCATCATGGCGTTTGTAACTACCAGATGATGCCATTATTTTTTCTTACCTTTAACCTTTAATAAGTTAGGATTCTTTTTCTTAGCAGCACTACTTGCTTTCCTCGCACCCGCAGCCAAGATAGCGCCAGCACCTGCCATAGATATTCCTTGCTTCTTCGCAATCTGTTTCTGGGCTGCTTTGAAACCCATTCCCTTTTTGGCTTTCATTATCTACCTCTACGTCCAGGTGGTGAGATTTTAGTTTCGGGTATAAAGAGTCCTGGATACTTATCTTCAATCGCTTTTTTAGCAGCAGCCTCCGCTGCAACCATATCTTTAGGAGATATTGATTTTTGATATGCATCAATTGCTGCCTTGCCTTTCAATACAGTAGGCTTAGGTTTTGGTTTTTTATTTGGCATTGCCATATTACTTCTTCTTACCCATTTTCTTCATGGTCATCTTCTTCATAACCATCTTCTTATCTGACTTCTTGGCTGCTTTCTTAGCCATAGCCTTGCCCTTCATTGTGTAAGGGAACTTCTTTCCGTCTACCATTGGCATATTATGCTCCTAGTTCGTTGATTGTTTTAGCGGTTTTTTTATCTATGTGTTTAGCATTTGGGTCCTTCTCAGCATTGTAAGCCCTACCCAAATTCTCTGATGCTTTCTCTGCAGCAACTATCTTATTCATAGTAGTTCCTGCTGGTTGAATACCCTGTCTACGAGCATTCCTATAGGCTTCTAGTTCGCCTTCCCATTTACGCATTGGCATAGATGCTCTGCCATTGGCATCACCTGTGCTCAATTGTAATCCTTTAGCCTTACATCCAAAGCAAGGATTAGCATCACAGTTGCTATGGTCTGCTTGAAAAACTTCTTCTTTAGTTATAAACGGTTTAGGTGATGTAGCATCACACTCAGTACATCCATATAAGGATACATACTGATTCATCTGACCATCTTTTAATTCATATGCCCAATCAAGAACCTTACTCTTGTGGTCGCATTCCATACTGCCCCCTATTGTGCTGTGAAGTTAGCCTCTGTAACTCCAACATTGCCTGCAATTAATCTTGTCTTGGTATCTTCGTCAACTATATGACGGCTGCCGCCAAGGTAAACCTCTTGGTAATTCTGTAAATCTTCATCTACTAAGTAGCGTACTTGCTTATATACACCATTATCACGAATAATAGTTATCCCACGATTTAACTTATAAAAGTAAAACAAGCGGTGTCCACCCGCTGGACCTTCTCTAACTATTGGTGTATCAAAAACATATGTAGTCATTTAAGTCCTTTATTAAGAGAGGGGCAGGGCGTAAACCCCACCCCTCATTGCTACTAAAGAGCAGCGATTGATGAACCTGATTCGATTCGATACAGTGCTTCTTCACGGTAGCGAGCAAAGCCAAGAACGCCATACCAACCCATTGGGCGATGACGCATTAACTTGTCAACTACTGGTCCGATAACTACATGTGGCTCTTCAGCAACGGCTTGTGCCATTGCTTGCTGGCCTGCAATAATTGTACGGAATACACGAGTTACAGGAGTTACGGTTACAACTGTTGTCGCTGTAACTGCAGCAGTGTTTGCTGTGTCTACAGTGAATGTTGTTGTTGAACCTGATGTTGAAATTGCGGTGATTTTTGCACCTGAAGCAACACCTGTTCCTGAAATCTTGTCTCCAACCTCAGCACGGCTAGCAATTACTGCAGAAGAAGCAACGCCGAATGTAAATCCTGCTGATGTTCCTGCTACTGTTACTGCTGTTGTTGCTAATGTTGATTGGTCAGCACCATCCTTGGCTGAGTAAAGACGTGGTGATTCAATATAGAATGCACCTTCGTAGTTACCAATTTCTCCAGCCCAGATGCGGTCCTGTGAAGAACCGTATTGGTTAGGAAGTAGCCAGCCTTGGCCAGATGATGACTCTGCACGTAGGTCATGGGATACCTCTGGGTGGATACCAGCCCAGTATAGTGAACCCTTACGTGCTACAGCCTTAGCAGAACGTAACTTAGCGATAGCCCTACGGATATCTGCTGAGTCAATTGTTGCTGCTGCTGTAACTGTTACTGTAGATGTTGCTGTAGCACCTGAGAAAATCTTGTTATCTCCGCCACGCAATGTTTCCATTGCTACTGCATCGATAGAATCTGCTAGGTTGTAAGCAATAATGTTTGCGATTGCTGGGTCTACATCAGCAAGGCTGAATAGTTCCAACGCACGTGTTACCAACACTGAGTTACCATACTCGTTAAGAGTAATAGAAACTGTTGTTGGTGTTGACAGTGCTACTGCGTCTGGGTCAGTTGTTTCTGCCAGAGTAGATGTCTTTTGTGCCAAGTCAACGTACTTCTGTAGAACTACGGTTGAGCCTGGAATTGATTGACGGGCAGGTGTTTTATCTGCGACTGAACGAATTAGTGGTTCAGAACGGAGAGCAAACTCCAATAAGCGGTCATATGCTTGTTGGACAAGACCTGCACCACCAGCGGTTCCTCCAAGTGTGGACGAACCTACTCCTGTGTATGCATTAGGCATTTGTCACCTCCAAGGTGATTAGAATTACTATGGATTAATTATTGATTTGCACGGAGGATGGCAAGAATTTCATCTGCAGATTGTGCATTAGATATCTTTGTTTCCAAGTCCTCTGTACGTTCAGGGGTTAATGAATTCTGAGTAAGAACATCTTGCTGCCTTAAGGCTGCTCGATTAAGTTCTTGTTCAGGATTCGCAGACTCTGCGCTTTTTAATCCAAACAAATCAGCATTTTCGTCAAGCCAAGAATTAACTGACTCTTCACTAATGTCTTCTAAGTCTTTCATAATTAAGCGTTGCGCCTTTAGATTAACGCCCTTCTTTTCTAGGACTTCCTTGACGACTCTCTCACGCTGCACCTTGGACAATCCCTCAAGTTGCTCAGTCAGTTCCTTGATACGTTTCTCATCTGCACGTTTGGCTTTTCTTAGTCTTTTAACTAAGTCATCGCCTTGCAGATTTGCATCGTTATCTTGGTTTTCGTCTTCTTCTTCATCCCAGTAGTTGTTGCTCATAGCAACCCACCCTTCTATTCGTTGATTAGTCGCAAGCCACAAGTCAATTCGGGGAAATTGGTTGGCTCTTGCTACCAGACTTATACACCCCACGGGGCTGGTCTATCCGTGTGGGGAATCTATTTAGAACTGACCTGCTGAGGAACCTCTACGCAAGTATGTAGTTGACAATCCAGCATCTCCTACGCCAGATGAACCCTTAAAAGATGCTATTTCTTTTTCTGCTAATTGCGTACGCTTGCGCTGGGCAGAGGCAAGTCCTTTAAACACTTCTTCCTCTGCAACCTGTTGGTTATAATTAATCTTATCTTCATTATAAATTTGTGATAACTTCGTAGCAGTAGGAAGTACATCTGAGATAGTAGAGTATCCCTTACGTGCTGTTGCTAGGTCTACGCCAAACTTAGCCAAGGATTCCGCACTAGTCATACTAGTTGTAAGCCCACCTTGTGCAATTGCTGCGCTACCAATCTCTGCTGCAGTTACCTTTTCTTGTAATCTAGGTAGATTTTCTTTTGGATTTAAAAAGTAACTTACTAATTCCGTATCTGTAATCTTATAAAAGTCACGTAGAGTACTCTTAACTAATGGGTCTGCATTCTCGACACGGGTAACTACTGTAGATACTCTATCTTTAAATTCAACAGCAGATATATCTCCACCAATAATGTTAGCCATTGCGGCTTGTCGTGTTTTTTTATCTGTACCTAATAATGTTTGTTGCCCATATGCACGAAGTGTTTCTGAATAACTATCCTCAAGGGCTAAATATTCTCCCTCACTTAATGCATTAAGACCAGCAGCAGTTCTTGTTGTGTTTCCAGCAAAACGTGTTTGATATGTTTTGTTTTTACGCAATTCAATAATTGCTTCATTTGAGGTTAAACCTTGTTTCATAAATTCAGCAATAACTGGGGCCAACTCATCTAATCCATATAAAGCAAAAGTTGAAGTAAGTAATGCAAAAGCATCTCTAGTATCTTTATCTACTACAGCATCTTTATTAATGCCAGCATCTTTATTTAAATTAGCATTAACCACATCAGTATTTACTTTAGGAGTTGCTTGTCCAGTATTTGGATTATATACATAACCAAGGTCCTCATATTGTTTTGCAACTTTTTGTGTTTGAACATCTATACCAGCATAGGCTTTTTCAAATGCTGCTCGTGTTTTTGGGTCAGATATCTGTGAAACTAAACTTCTTGATTCTTCATAAGTAGGTTTAGCAGTAGCAGTTGCTACAGGAACAACGCCAGTTTTTATTATTTCTTGTGCCTTTGCTAATCCAGTATCAGCCTGGACCGCTGCAAGTGCTTTACGAACCGCTGCTTCTTCTGCAGACATTTTAGGTTTAGCCATTATCCTACCAATCCAAACATTCTAAGAATATCGTTAGCGTATCCTGCTGCTTCATTTCTAGCATTCTTAGTCTTGCCCCATTCTGGTTTATTACGAAGTAATTTTTCAAACTCTGTAGTAGACATAACTCCAGGCTTACCATTGTTTCTTAATGCTATTTGAATATCTTTATCAAACGCATCTAAAGATTCTGATGGTACTTCTAAAACTTGAGACTTTGTATTAGCAAACTGAGTTGCTAGATTTTTAATACTGATTCCATTGTCAATAGAATCACCTAGATTTGTATAGAAACTCTTAGCAAGATTACGAATCTTTTGTTGTTGTTGCTCTAGTTTACCAGTAGATAAACTACCACCTGGTTTAAGCCCACCAAGTACATCATCAAGGGCTTCCTGTGTGCTTAACTTAATACCATAACTAGCAGCATAACTTTTTAAAGATGAAATGCTTTGGGCTATAGAACCTGTACCAGAAGCAATGGCTTCTAAAGAAGTACCACGAACTGATGGCTTAATAGTTTCGGCTAATATACGTGAGTAGTCTTCATCGTTTAATAAAGAACCAGACTCAACTAATTTGCCACCAACTGTTTTTTGTTTAACAACAGCCTTCTTCATTTCCAAAGTTACTGTATCAAAGAATGATTTTTTTTCAGCAGGTGTAGCCTCACGGCCAAGCATATCTATTGTAAACGCATCAATCATTTGATTAGCGTCTAGTTTAGTTATCTCTTGTGCACGGTCTCTAGGTCCACCACCACTAGCGTAATTAGGCATAGAGTTAAGCCAATTATTAAAGTTATTTAAATCACCAGAAGCATTAGGGTCGAATAAAAGTTTTTCTACAATTTGCTTGCTTTGGTCATTGGCAGCATCTAGGATAGCATCGCTAAGACCAGTATCTGATTTTGTTGAATATTCTTTTTCTGTTAAATAACCTTTGGCATACAAACTACTACGTAGTTGTTCTATATTACCGCCAGCATCTTTTTTAACATTACGAATGATTTGATTATAATCAGCAATGGCAAAGTTCTTACCATCAGGAGTTACATAAAGGAAACGTTGATAAGCAGCACTGTCTTGTCCAGCAACAGTAATGATACGTCTTGTACCACTTCTGTCATAACCAATCTCTAATCTTCCCTCAGTATCTTCAGCAAAGTAGTTCTTAATTAACTGGGCATTAGATGACCCAGGAGCACCATAAACATTTAATGTTTCAGCCAATTTATCTACCCTCAATTCCCGCTATAATTGATTCTCTTGAATAGTAGTTAAGTAGTCCAGTAAATATAATTCTATTTGCTTCTTTTACTTCTGGATTTACCTTACTAAGTTCTGTTAATATTTTAACTACTTGTTGTTTTCTATTTGACTTCATTTCACTAAAGTCAAAACGCTTAGATAGTTCTGGGTCTTCGGCTAGATTCAAGAAGTCTGCTACGTTGCGAATAGCAAGGTTCATTGATGACCTTGTTTGTTTATCAATTGGAGATTTAGGGTCTGCAATTGCATCTGACAAAGTCTTAAACATAACCTTTAGATTTCCTCTATTGGTTCCTTTACCGCTAATCTCAGCGTCAAGATAAGGATTAGATATCAAAAGAGCGGTACGTTCTTGTGCTGCTTTATCAATTAACTGACGTCTATCTCCATACACTGATTTCTTTTTCAATGCTTCATTAAGGTTATCTTCAATAGCAAAGTACTTTTGTTTATCCTCTGCTACCTGAACATTCTGTAGATAGTCTTCAAATTCTGGAATATCTACTAGTCCCTCAGATTGCATCCAAGCATATATATCTGGATTGTATTCTCCAGCCTTAGGTGCAAATAGATATCCTATTTCCTTATAAGTATCAATAAACTTCTTATTTTTAATTGACCAATTTTTAACTTCATCAGTAGTATTAATAAGAACTTTAAATTCTTTGGTATTGCGTGGCACTAGATATATTACCTTGCCTGGGTTTTGTCCAACCCATGTAGCAATGGCTAAATCAAATACATCTGTATCTTCATTTTCAGCATTACGTAGTAGGCCATTGTATACATCGTAGAAAGATGACTTCCAGGTAGTGATACCAGTTTTCTTCATGAACCCTGGTAAGTCTTTAGAGTCCTTTAATGTTGGCTGTCCTGGAGATATCTGTCCAAGCATGTTACGTGCAACTATAACGCTGTTTGTTGAAATTTTTAACTTAGAAATATAATCTGCTTTTTCTTGAGTTGTTGCATTTGTTGGTAGTCCATTACCAAATGCTTGGGCATAAGCAATAGCCTGCAACATTGCAGTTCCTTTTTGCCTGTCCCATTCAGTAGGGGTAAGAGTGCTGAATATACTGTCAGCAAACATTGGCACTAAAGCGCTTCTCAATGTCATTCTGTCACCAAATTGACCAAGTGCTATTGAGTCAAACTTTTCTGCAAATTGAGTAGTTGAAGGTTGTATCTTTTCCTTAATTGGAGCAGGAACAAATGGCAACTCTCTTAAAATCGCTCTAGAAATTACAACTCCAACAGAACCAATTGGTCCAGCCAAGGCTGGTTGTCCTGCATCAGGTGAGAAAGATGGGTTAAGTAATCTTAACTTAAGAGTAAACTCGTTAAATGATGGAATATTAATTGTTGAATTACCAGTTAAGGTTCTGAGTACTGGCTCAACCGCACCATTGATAATTGAATCAGTTGGGAAGACAATGAACTTATCACCCTTTTCATCTTCGTAAACATCTCCAGATGCTTCAAGACCTGTATGTAGTAGGCGAAGACGATATAAACTTTGCAAAGGTTTCTTGGTGTATAAACGCCATACACGTCTGTAGAAATCCTCAGTTGCTCTATAGAATCTACCTACTGAACGAATAGAGATAGCAAAATTAGTTCTAACCGATGGGTTATCTACATACTCTAACAGTTCTTCAGTGGCACGTGTAAGTGCTAGGTTAGTAACTTGTCTTTCGGCATGTTCCTTTCCACGGGCCTCAGCAATACCCTTGCTAAGTAGTGGATTTTCTTCAATCGCATTTTTAACATAGCGGTCTTTAAATACTTTTTCGTATGGCTTTAAGTCTTTAAGCGCTCTCTCTGTAAATAGCAGCAACATAGGCTGACGATAGATACCAGTTACAGTTGCATCCATAACATCCATTGTCCAGTTTTGCCATTTAGAATAAAGGTGGTTAATTCCAGCCTCTTCTTCAAATATCTTCATATCTTTTTCTGGACCAAGATTATATAAACGTGTTTGTAGATTTGTTCCTGGTTGATATCCTTGAGTTAAGTCCTCAAATTTAGCAAAATCTATTTCGGCAGAGGCTTTGCTCCATGGGTCTTTAACTACCTTTGAAATACCTTCTGCATTTGTTTCGATTCTTGATTTAGCCGCTTTAACTGCTTCAAATAATTTTTCATTGTAGTTAGTTGGACCACCATGGAAAGTATTTCGCATATCCATTAGCATATTTTCTACGTGGATACGGGCAATCTGCACATCTGGAATACCACGTTGGCGGTATAACACAGTTGTGCTGAACAAGGATAAGAATCCGTTTAACTTTGTTCCACTTGCAACGATGTAATCATCGTTAAAACCTTTTGGAACTCTCTCAACACCCACATCTTTAAGAATACTGTGGCGTGCATTGATAAAATCATCATTAGTTTTTAATGCCTTGTATCTATAGAAAGCATTTACTGGATTTACTACTGCACCATTGGCAATTTTTTCGCTGTTATAAGAAAAACGGATATTCCAGTTATCAAAATGTGCAAGAGCAATTTGCTTTGTTGTCATTTTGTTAATATCTATAGCACGATATTTTTTACCTAGAGCAAGTCCTGCTTCTTGAATTGCTTTAGTTAAATTACTGCTAACAAAAACTGAATCTACATACTCAATGTCAATCTTTCCAGTCATCATGCTGCGAGCAGCAACTGAATTACCCATTGAGTCTAAAACATTTGGGCTATATTTCATTAAACGAGTTATAGTATCCATAGTTGCTGGTCCCATTTTGCCAGCATATAGGTCTTGAACTCGTAATAAAGTTTCTTCTCTGATTGCTTGATGGGCTACATCAGCAAGAGCAACCTCATACCCATATTGTTTTGATAACTTAACACGGGTATCTTCTAAAATATTTAAACGTTCTTGATTATCTAACTTCTGAGTTGGGTCTTTTGATGGAAATATCTTGTAAAATCCACGCTTGTACATACCCTGAGTTGTTTTAGACCCAGTAGCAGCCTCAAGTGTTGAACGACCTGCACGACCACCAAATACAAATGAACGCAATGCAGCGGTACTTTGTGTAAGGAAACCAAAAAATGCTTCGTCAATACTGCTTCGTATTCCAAGACGTGGGAAAAGAGTATTGTTTGTCCAGAAATCTGTATAGAATTTTGTAAATTTATTTCTTGTAGCACCACCAACAAGGTTAATAAAGTTTATTTTTTCAGATAATCTTGAACTTGCTGCTGTTTGGTAAATTAAATCATATGGTAGCGGGGCAATACTTCTAGCAACCTGTGATGGTTGAACAATTCCCTTAGATGCTTGAAAGAAATCTTCGCCTTCACGTCTAACCAATGCTGGGTGTAATGTTCCAACTAAGTCAAGTGGTATCTGGGACTTTACTGTCGAGAACATACCAGTTTCATTAAAGGTTGCAGCAAGGATTTCATCTGCAATTGTCTGTCCCTTAGGTGAACCAAGCATTCCGCTTCTCATCATAACCGCTGCGTATAGGTTACGAATCATCGTAAGTTGTATCTCTGGACTCTCAGTTAAGAACTGCTCTGTAAATGCATAGGCAGTATCTTTTTTACCCAAAGCAAGCATTGCTAAATTTCTAACATCTGACTCTGTTTTAATTGCATCTTCACCATACAGAATACGGCCAGGGCTGCGAGTAAGTCCAACTGACATTTTCTTCATCATCTTACGTGTTTTAGAAATGTCTGTTTGTAATTCAATAATATCTTTAATCGCTGGGTTAACTAAATTCTCACCATCATCAGCAACCTTTTTTAACACATCTAAAACTGTTGATAAATCTTTCTCACCCTTTTCTAGGTAAGACTGTACATTTAAATTCTTAGGGTTAGGATTAAAGATAGCGTCAATAACTTTATGGGATGCAGAGGTAAGACTTCTAAAATTCTTTGCTACAGGAATTCCATTCCTGCGGAAATTAAAATTATCTACACGGCCAGATAATAACAATCCCATATCTTCATGGTCTGTAAAAAATCTTTTTGCAGAGGCTGCATCAAAGACTTCTTCTTTTGCTAATTTTTTAACAACTTCAAGGTTAGCCCAGTCTGGAAAGTCAATACGTATTTGCTTATACACAAGTCCCTTGGCAACGGGACCTTCTGCATCTGCATAGTTCTTAACTACTTTACCTAGTTGCTCATCCCATAACTTAATAACATCGGCTTGTTTAAAAACAAAATCTACGCCACCCTCGATGTTGCCACGCTCAGATAAGAAAACAAATTGGTCGGCAAGTTTTTCACCACGACTTTTAATTCCACCAAAACGAAGAACTGCCTCTGGAATACCAGCAACACCTCTACCAATGGCACGAGCACCTTTAATTATTGGACCAACACCAGTGTATGTAAGTGGGTCAATACCTAATTGATATGTAGCATCTACAGGACCAGATACTAAACTAGCAACTCCAGTACGTGTTTTTTTATCAGTTAAATCAATACCAACTTTTTTAAGTAATTTAGTTGCCCAATAACTTTGATTAACTTCTGGGTCGGCTTTTAACATACTGCCAACTTTATCTCTACCTGGAGAAACCTGGGCAAAAGTTTTGATTTCTTTTAACAACTCATTAAACTGTTCAGGCTCATCACCCATGAACTGAATTGCCTTAACCATACTTTCATCTGCTGTTCCATAAAGGTCAATTGACTCTCCAGGAGTTCTACCTTCAGTTACGCCACGAATTAAAGTTACTAATGCTTTACCATGCTTGGCTTCATACTCAGAGATTTTATCCCATCTCCAAGAATTTTTTCCATCAAATGCTTCAGTGATAAGTTTTTTACTAAATCTTGAACCCATACGTTGTTCGGCTTGTTGTTCAACTTGGTATGGAGTATTTAAAGTTTTATAGTATTTGTCCGCTGCTGTAAATCCAGCAATAATTGGGCTAAATAAAACTTTAGCAGTAACACTACCAGCGCCAACAACAGCCTGTATTCCTCTACCAAGTGGGCTTAACTCAGGAGCAAATCGTTTTTCTTTAGAATAAAGATATCTAATATTATCTTGAACCATTGGGTCAAACTCAAGAAACTCTTTACGTCCGCTTTCCTCACTAAGTTGTAATAATCTTTTTGCTTCTTTTCTGGCATAGGCCAACTGATTAAGTTGTGTTTGTTGAGAAGCAGGTAGGCCAGCATCTTGGGCTGCCTTAAAAATATTAGGACTTAGTTCACCTAAAATAGGGTCTAATTTTATTTCAGCCATTAATACCCAGCATCATCTAACATGCGAAACAACATTTCGGAATCGCCTGAAACATCATACTGTGTAAGATTTCTAGCAATATCTTTAATAGTTGGTTCTTGATTTGGAATTCTTCCTAATACAATTGAACCAGGTCCATCACCAATATCTACACCACTAGTGATTACTTCATCTTTGCGATTAGTTGGAGCAAGCAATGGTGTTAAGTCTTCAAAAGAATTTTGTGGTATTGGATTACCAGCCATAGGTGCTGCTACTTGATTGTCGTAATTCTGTTGTCCCTGTCCGTATGGTAGTCCTGACATGTAGGTTGCGGGCTGTGTTGGACCCCCGTCAGTACGTTGACTAAGAGCGCCAGGGCCTGATACTGGGGCTGGGTTATTCGGTTTTCTATATCCACCTTGCTCCATCATTGACATAATATCTCCTACTTAGTAAATTGTGTTTTAACATTTGCAGTACCACCGCACCACACATTGTATTCAATTGCTATATTGATTGCTTTTTTTACTGCACCAGATGCTTTAGCATGAGTTTTAGTTTCAGACTCTAGTGCTGCTAACGCACCAAGGGCTAAGGTTCCACCAGAACCTATCGCATATAAACCTTTGTCATCTCGCATATATCCATAGTCATCACTAACTTGATATAACCTACCATTAAAACAAACTAATGCATCCCAACCTGAGTCATCATCATTCTTTGTTTTAGGTGTTGGGTCGTATCCGCCATCTATTATAGTTTGCTTCATAGATGGTAATACTCTAATCATCATAAATCTATCTGGGTCTTGTGTCTTAATTACCTTTGGTGGTTGCCATAGGTTATTAAGAATATCTCCTACAATTGCATCACCTGCAACTGCAATTAGATACTCACCAATCTTAACTATCTTGTCGCATCCCTTGGCTACATATGGTCTATCTTGATATGAGGTTACAGTATCTGCACCTAATACAGCCCAGCCTTTACCTTGTATTCCAACTATTGCTGTCATTGTCCCCCACCTTAGTTATCTTCTTACTACTGTCCTTGCACTAGCACTTGCCCTACCACCTGCGCTTAGACTAGATAAAAGACTTTGTAATCCACCACTTTGTGGTGCTTGTGAAGGTAAGCCTCCTACTGGACCTGCGGGAGCAGGGGACGTTTGCTCAACCATTTGTTCGGTACCAGCAGGAGGTAATTCTGGGGTAAAGATATCTTCAATCGCATCTTCAATTGATACTCCCTTTTGACGGGCTTTAATTACTTGTGCGATTTTTTTCACGATATCAGATGCATCCCCACCTGATGCTGCTAGTTGCGGAATTGCTTGAGTGTACGCCTGTAGCGAACCTACCAATGCATTACGCATTTCTTCCACTTCAATCTTTTCTTGTTCTTGGGTTACGTTAATACCAAATGGTAACTCACGCATAGCCATATCTTTAGATATTAATTTACCGCCAAGTGCTTGAAGCATGAAGATAAGTCCCTGCGCTGGATTAAGACCAGCAAGCATGCCATAACGAACATCGGCTGAGTAGTCATTCTTAATATCTTTTGAAGGTGTGTACTCAAGTGAGTAAGGAGAACCAGCATCAACACCACGAATTGTTTTTGTAAAGTTAAATAATTTTTCGTCCATCTCAAAACAGACAGAGATAACATCTTTAAGAGCAGAAGCAAAGATTGCTTGGGCTGATTTAACCTGTGTATCAAAGCCACCCATAAGCGCTTGAACGCCTTGTCCCGTGACTATTGATGCATCTATGTTTCCAGTTCTTGACTCTGGATAACGTGTTCCAGTACGCAACTCATTAAGTAATACTTGTTGCTCAGTGAACGCTCCTGGTGGAATATTTAAATCTACACGGCGCACACCTGCTGGTGAGTTGGTGCGGATGATTGCATCTCCACCCAACTGTAGTTCTTGAACATCGCCTGGTACAACAATTGGTGCTTGTACTGATTTCTCTGCTGCTTCCATCGCAAGTAATGCGAACCTATTACGAAGCAGTTGGATACCTAGTACGTCATCAAATTGACCACGCATCTCACCGTCTAGTGATGGACGCTTTGCCACCACAACTTGCATTTTACCAAGTGGATTTTTGACTTGAGATAAAACTAAATTATTCCGTGATGGAATAAAGATGGTTGATTGGTCTTTATCGTAATAACGAATAAGGTCAATACGTGCATCTAGGTTCTGCTCATAACGGTCAGCGCCTAATAGTTGAATCTCAAACTCAGGATACTGTGCAACCAGTTCCGCAAGTGTAAGTGAGTATTTCTTTGCAAAGGCAATACAACGTCCGTAGCGGTCAAACTCTGGGTAAGCCCCAATCGGACTTTCTATTCGGATACGTGGTAGCCCTGCTTCTTCGTCTAATTCAACAATGAATGGGACGAAACCAAATGTGATGTATTGGTCTGCACCTTGATACATCTGTACTTGTAAATCTGAATTACTAAAATAATTTGTTGCAATACGTGTTCGCTTATCAGCAAAGACTCTTGCTCTATCTGATACCTGATTGGCTGCAGAACAGTTTACTGCTGGCAGTGGAGCCATTACCTCTGATAAGTCACGGGCAACAATGTCAATAAAGTTTGCTACTACGTTAGCATCTACACCCTCTGGAAAGAACTCAGGGTATACCTGTGATATCTGTCCTTTACGCACAGCAAGTACATCTAGTTGTCTACGGTCTCGCTCTGATGAACGACTACGTAAAGACTCTACTCTTGCAGAGATTTGGCTTACTGATAACATTATATCCTAACGATAGAAAAAATTATTTATCTTGAATTGTTGCATTGTCATAAAACCACTTTAGAAAGTTATCTGCTTTTACTTATTATCTATTTTTACCAAGTGACCTTTCATAGGCTCTTTGTCGCCACAGGTCCGCATCTCGTTTGGTTTCTATCTTTCTTTGTTTTGATGCTTCTGATTCTTTAGGCTTAATAGTTTTAGGCTTTATGTTACCACTACCAGTATACATTGCACCTTGAGGCTTATAAACTTGACCAACATTTTCTCCACCAGGGTTATATATACCGCCACTTGTTCTTGGTCTTCCTATTGCCATGTTATATCCTTATCCGTATGTTTCGGCCCATTGTTCTGAAAAGGCTTCATCTAGGTTGATTGTGTATCTTTGTGCTGATTGTGCTCTGGTTGTCCATCTATTAGATGAAAACTTTTGTAAATGATTTGTTTGCTGCATGAACTCCCGTGCCCTAAGCACGGCAAACCATAGTGCCATAACGCAGTCAGTCTTACCTCTGCTATTAGGTTTCCAAGTTATCAACTGCTGAACAAGGGACTTGAGTCCTTCAGAGTCAGTAGTAGATGGAAGTTCAATCATGTTATTCTTTTGGAACTTCTCTTCTCGTACGGTTCCAAATAGGGTAGACATAGATGCTACACCGAATGCTGCGTCCCACTTATTTTTATTAGTAATATGAGATTCAAGTCTTACGCCATACATACCAAGCCATTGCCTTAACTCATCGTCTAATGAGTATGCTTTCTGGTGGGCGTTGATTTCTACTCTAAATTCTTGAGGCTTGTATTTCAATACAAGTTCTTCTATCGTACTTCGAATTTTTTGGGGAGTAGGTTCTGCCATGTTCACGCAGTCTAAAACATATATTCTAGAATCTATTCTGTTGTAAGTAATTACAACAAATGCTGCGTGGGCTTTATCTCCCATGGCAGGGTCAAATCCAATAATTGTGTAACCTTCTACCGCAGTCGGATGTCCCACGCCGCCTTGGCGCAATGGACCTTTTCTGCGCTGCCCGTTGGTACTACCTTGCACCAAAGCGGGTGGGAAGATGGAATCTTCTTCGACATCCTCCTGCTGATATACCAAGGCCCATGTTGATGGTGTTACCTCGCTACGTCTTCTCTTTAATGCTAAGCCATCCCATTTCGGGAAGAGTCCTTCTTTGTCAGGTTCTTCAGAATCCCCATCCCAAGGAACATCCGATTTAGGCCAGAGCGTCTTCCAGTCTTTAGGGTCTTCCGAATATTCCAAAACAGCAGGCATGCCCATATAAGTAAAAGGGCTTTTACCACCAGACCAGTGCTTGGTCTCACGGAGTTCTTTGTAGAAGTCTTGCGATGCAATTCGTGTCCCTACGATTAGTAACTTACCATTTTTACCCAGACGGGTAATAACTTCTTTTTGTAGCCAGTTGATTTGTTTTTCCCATTCATGGGCGTTGGCTGTTGTAATACAGTCATCAAGAATGATGAGGTCAGCACGTGCTCCATAAATCTGCCCACCCATACCAAGTGCTTGGATGGTGGGGTCCTTCTCGCTAGAATTTCTAGCATCGCTCCCAAGGTAAACGGTGTCAACTCGCCAAGTGTCTGAATCTTCTTTCCAACCACCTTCGGGGCCAAAAGTTGTTTGCAACTTTAACCAGCGTGGATGGGAGAGTCTCTGCTTGATAGCGTACACGAATTCACGTGCCTTGACCAGCGTTTTAGAAACCACGATAATGCGGATATTTGGATTGAGAGCGATACGGTATGTGGAGTAGTTTACGGTGACTACCGTACTCTTGGCGTGCTCAGGTGGCACGTTAACCAATAGACGGGCTGGGTCACCCTTTTCGTAAACCATACTAGGGTGTAGCCATGAAGGCTCTCTATCCTCTAGTAAGTCAATCCAATCTTTGTGGTGTGGAAATAATCTTTGATTTAAGAATATCTCAGAAAACTGGGGGAAATCTATTTCCTCTTTTGGGATACCTAGGGCTGCTAAAGAAGCATCCTTTGCGGTGGCTTTAGCCTCTGTCAGGTCGGCTGCAAATTTTTTGTCCCTGAGCATCCAGATTCTGACGGTGTCTGGTTTCTTGCCACAGATTTCCATAGCCTTATGAACAGAGTGGCCTTCGGCCACCAAGGCTAATACTTTAGCCTTTGCTCCTGCCATAGCAAGGGATTTGGGGTTAGTACCCCCTTTATCAAAACTCATAGTCCTGTCCCGTTTTCATTAGTTGTAACAGTTGTTAGATACAGTCTGTAACGCAAGTCCCCCAAGGACTTGCTACTGTTAAAAAAAGAAACAGTCTCTATACTGTTTAATCCGTTCAACAGCCCAAAACGAACACTTTTAAACAAAGTATTTTTTTATTAGACAAAAAACCAGTACAAAATAGGACAAAAGGATACTAGTATGGGGAATATACTTTGTACGGGAAAATCTTTTATGTAGATACTACACTGTATAACAGACGATATTAATCAGTCTGGGGTCATAAATGACCCACTAACTGATTAAGATACTGCTACGTCGTCCTGAACAGATGGACTCCTGGCAGATTGCTGTCTTCGGCGCCTTTAAATACATTCGGGCGCCTCAGTTAAAACTAAAAACCTCAAGCACTATCCAACTGAGTTGTGCTTGCTCCAAGCCTCAGCGCAAGGCGCTTCGTCTAGGAGTATTGGTGTTCGCTCCATGCGTTGCGGTGCACAGCCCCTCCACGCAATACGCTCACCTACCACCACACACAGTCGGACGCAGGCCACGGCCTCACTGGCTATCGCCAGACATTGTTCGGCCTACGCTCCCAGCCTACCTCGCTCTGGCTCGGCTTAACGGCTGCTCGCAAGCCTGCTAAACCTTACACCGCATTGTCAAATCGCCTTACGGCGATTGTCGCCCATGCTTGTCTGGCTTTTCGCCAGACTGGGCAAGAGTGACAATGGGATGTGGCGGTTGCCCGCCAGCGTGTGCTGGAGAAATATATAAGCAAAGGAGATACAGATGAATAATGAAATCATAGTTCAAAACCAACTTACCCTAATGAACGAATGTTTCAATTGTTTACAACTGAATGAACTATGCGCCGACTGCCTCGAAGCCAAGGAGGCTCGAGACGCAGTCATCGCCAACCAGATGGTTGATGAGGATATATACAGATACAAGCCAATGTATAGCAGCATGACCAAAATCGAGGATGAGCCTTCGGCTCATGAATGGATTGGAAGTGAGGTTGTCACTCACGTCAATCCAAAAACTGGTGAGAAAACCATCAGGACTGAGTTCTTCGAACAGTCCTCATGGTTAATTGATAGAATCTTCAATCTTGATGATTCTATGGAATTAACCAAGCACGAGTGTATCTGCTCAGTGTGCCACTATACAATAAACAAACACGCAGTTTGTCCTAACTGCGCTTAACTAACCAAGGCGACTCCCCTACACTACGTGATAGGGGAAGCCGCCCCAATCAGAACAGGAGATACAAAATGAATACATTCACATACACAGAGTCAATCCTGAAAGGTGTACGAGATTACCAGACGGTAATCAAAGGCACGGTGGTTGACCGCAGAGACGAAGTACTACCAGATGGTACTACTAAGTCCAAGTTCGTAGCATCTCGTCAGGTTACTATTACTGACCCAATTTTGGTAGCATTTGCTCGCCAAAATTTTAACAACAACGACGAGTACAAAGTCACTATCACTGGCTATGAGACCAGCACATATTCTGAGAAAAATCAGAAGTGGTACGATAACAAAATCGTTACTGATATAGCACTAGTATAACCAAACAGGCGGGGTGGGGGCTTAGGCTCTCACTCCGCCTTGTTTTTTTTGTGAACCGCAGGTAACATATACGGTAAGTAATGACTCGAACAGGAGATAGTATGTATTTAGATACAGGTACGATGATTGGAATTATCATAGCCCTAGTTGTATGTATGTTGACTATTGGCTATAGCATCTATATAATCAAGACACAGAACGAAATCATTCAGCGCATGAGTGATGCCAGAGCAACCCGACGCAAGATGGAAAGGTAGATAGCAATGAGAACAGAACAAGAACTACTTAAAATCAAAGAAGCATTTGCCCTATCAACAATGGACATGCTTGATGTATTTGACGAGTTGCTTGCAACAGGCAGGCTATATGTAAACGATGAGCCAACCGTTAATGACCTCGCCAAAAATCAGGACGAGTCCAATGCTTGACGAGGATACTCCCCAATGGGAGCATACCGTGTGGATTCTAGCCAAAGTTAGATGCCGAACCACACATATAAATATAGATACAGCAGGTGATGAAGCCCTTGATGACCCATCAGAGTGGCATGTGTTAGAGTTTGATAAGGGTGTAAAGCATAGCCAAGAGATTGTAAGGGTGAAATGATTGAACAAATTTTTGCAAGTTCATACCTCACAACGACACAATCCTGGACATTCTTATTACTCTTTGGATATATCACATGGAGGTTTATTAGATGAAGAGATTATTAGCAGGGTATTTAAGTTGGCTACTAGCCTTCTTGTCAATACCATTCTTTCCCAGTCCAGCATACGCAGTAGCAGTAGCAACACAATTGCAGGACAACTGCATAGACACATCTACGTGGACACCACGAGTAGCCAAGGCATACGCCAAAGCCTTGATGAAATGGGAATACCCACATTGGAACAGGTCTGAATGGTCAGCCCTTGCAAAACTTTGGGGTAAAGAATCTGCATGGAAACATGATGCAGCCAACCCTAAGTCCACTGCATATGGCATAGCCCAGATGTTAAAGACTAAACCTAACACCCCAGCCCCGCTTCAGATTGAGCGTGGGCTGGTGTATATCGAGCACCGCTACAAGAAACCATCAGTTGCATGGGCACATTGGCGTGCCAACGGATGGTATTAAGTTTGGCATAGTGAACCAGCGTAAGGAGAACCTCTCCGAAAAGCAGCGTAGTTTATGCCAACTTCCTGAGCATGAAGTCAAACTGCTCACTACTAACAAAGGAGATATATGGCACAAGGAAATGGCAGGACAATCAATGTAAAATTACCCACAGCAAAGGTAATTACTGCATTGCAACAAGCACTAGCCAAGTTAGAACTTGACTACAAATCACAGGATGAAGCCGAAGTAAAGTACCAAAAGGCTACAGAAAAATGGCGTAAAGATGTTATCAAATTTGCAGTTGATAACATATCAAAAGCAGAAAACATACGCACTAACTATCGTCAATGGACTGGCAATCTCAATGTTGATTTTGATTTAACAATTAAAGAGAATGTACTTCCAAAAGAACCAGAGCGTGAGTTTGAAATAATGCATGCTAGTACTTACAATGAGATGAAGGAAGAAATGTCAAATGCCATTCGCATTCTTCAACTCACTGATGAACAAACGGTATCAACATCTACCTACAATTCAATAGCCAGATATTTGTAGCAAGTCGGGCGTCTGCCAATAGGGGCAGGACGCCCTCTAACAAAGGAGATACAGTGATAGATACAGACTATGACTTACTTCGCAATGAAGTAAAGCAACAGTTAGATATACAAGAAGGAACATACAATCCAGATGACCGTGATACTAATGTTCGTATTGTTGAGGACATTCGTAAAGCGATTGACGGCATAGCAGATGGTGTTATACCATCAGCCACACACATAGCAGAGGTAGCAATTGCAACCAATGCTAACCTACAAATCCGTGACTTTATCATGGGTGTACAACAAGAAAAAGATATCAACTATGTAGGTGAATACATATCATTACTTGGTAATGTTATTGTCAAAGACAAAGCAATCCCATTAGCCACAGTATTTTGTGGATACCTATATCAAACTGAAGAAGTAGAACAAGCCAAGGCTATGTTGCTTGATGTATTAACTCTCAATCCAGATTATGCATTAGCAAAACTATTAAGCAGAGTCTTTGCTGCCGAATGGCCAGCAGATGAGTTTAGTAAAATGTCACAACAACTACACTCTAAAATTGTTGACACTATCTACGCAATAGATACTGAGGAAGTAACCAATGACAACTGATACTCTCATACACGGAGCCGTACGCAAGAGCGCATGGCATAAGGCAGGCGTAGCAGTAGAGGCTACATCAGCCAGTGAGGTAGCCAGTCAAGCAGGATTAGACTGGTCAGTATCATTGCATGATATCGAGGCTAACTATCAAGTGCCAGGTAACGAATCAGTTAATCGTATCCCAGTTGATAGTAAGAAAGCAGTTATCAAAACCATGCCAACAGGTGAGACATCAGCCATTGGCGTAGTAGGTAACCGCTATAAAGTATTTCAGAATGCAGAAATCTTTGGTGCATTAGATAACTTAATTGATTCTAGTGGACTTAGATACGCAGCCGCAGGTGAGTATGATGGTGGTGCAAAAGTCTGGATGTTAATGGAAACTCCAATGGAAATGACCATTGCAGATGACCCGCACTCAGCCTTCTTACTAGCCAGGACTAGCCACGATGGCAGCAGTTCAGTCATAATTAAACCAGTGATTGAGCGTTTGTTTTGTATGAATCAAATCAATAAGATATACAAAAACAATAACAAGTATACTTACAGTTTAAATCATACAAGCAATGCAATGCTATCAGTGTCAGAGATTGCCAACATCATACGATTAACTTATGATATGGCTAATGATTACACCGCATTGGCAGATACATTACTTGATAGAAAAGCAAGTCATGAACATGCTAAAAATTATTTCAAGCGTGTGTTCCCACTACCTAGTAAGATAGAGGAAGCGCCGTATCATTTGTTATCAACAGGTGAGAAGAAACAATTTACCAATGCAATCAATGCTAGAACTAAATCATTTGATATCTATGCTACCTCTCCTACACAGGAGAACATACGGGACACAGAGTTTGGTATGTGGCATGCAGTTATAGAGTGGGCTGACTATAATGCTAAGGGTAAAAACTTAGCAGTTAGCACAATGGCTGGTCGTAATGATGGTGTTAAGACTAGAGCATTAGAGTTGTTAGAAGTCTAATGGAACATTTATATTTAAATCAACTTAAATGTTCTTGCTTGCCATGTAGGCAAGACAGAGTAAGACAATGGGTAGGTAAGTTACTTGATGCTGGTATCCCCGCTGATAATATTATGATGGAGATTAACCAGTATGGTGGCAAAGTAATTATCTATTCAGGTAATGAAGATAAGAATTGCCATTGGTCGCACAAACAAAGATGGTGTTATCAGTTTAATGATAAAGCATTTGACTGGGCAATGACATGGTGGTATGCTCACGGAGCAAGACAACTACAAAAGGAGATGGCATGACAATGTACTATACGGAAGTAGATGGTACTGAACCAACAGTATCTACACAGGTAGGTGGTATCAAGTATACCTTTACCAATGAATCACTTACTAAATTAATAGAAGAAAAAGAACAACTTAAAATAGAACTAGCACAACTTGAACGCAAGTTTAGAAGTGCTCGCTTTGATGTAAGAGAATTCTTTCAATCTAGATATGAAACAGATAGTGATGAGATTGTATGTGAAGTAGACGATGTTAATAATCTACTTATAAACCTAGAAACTGAAGCGTTAACTAGGTCTTGGTCAGCAACAGTCACTATCACAGCCACAGTTACAGGTATAGAAGCACCTAATGCAGAAGCAGCCCAAGAAATTCTTGATGATGCTTTTGAGGTTAACCTAACAATTGATGGTGATGTATGGGTAGATGATGTATCGGTTGAATCAGTACACGCTGAATCATAATGTGATACACTAATCTTGAGCAGCCCTAGTTTCGGCTATCTCCTTTCTTAGGGCTGACTCATAAAGGAGACCATCATAGAAATAGATAGAGATAGATACGGTAGACCATTGATAGTGCCACCCAAAGGTGGCAAACCAGTGGCCTATACACGAGCAACTACAATAGCCAATTCATTAGATGATGCATCAGCATTAGTAGCATGGAAAATGCGGATGGCTGCGATAGGTTTAACAACCAGACCAGATATATTATTATCTATTACTGCAGCACAAGAAGATAAGATGGCAGTTAACTCTTTGATTGAAGACGCTATGCAAGTAGCAGGTGCAAACAAAGCAGCCAACATAGGTACAGCAATCCATTCATTTGCTGAACAGTTAGATTTAGGACACGACTTAGGCGTGGTACCACCAGAGTGGATGCCAGATGTAAAAGCCTACGAACATGCAACTAAAATTCTCAACAACAAGTTCATTGAACAGTTCAGTGTGTTAGACAAATACAAAATTGCTGGCACACCAGACAGAGTTGTTGAGTATAAAGGCGAGTTATTTATTGCAGATATTAAGACTGGTCGCATAGACCATCCAAGTAATATTGCAATACAGTTAGCAATCTATGCTAACGGCTTGCCGTATGATAGTGCTACGGCAACCCGTAGTACATGGGGCGAAGTAAACAAAGATAAGGCAATCATTATCCATCTACCCGCAGGAACAGGCACGTGCAAGTTAGTGTGGATAGATATTAAAGAAGGCTGGAAAGGTTTACAATTAGCCATGAAAGCAAGAAAGTGGAGAGACCAGAAAGGTTTAACCACTACATTTGAATAGGAGAAAAATGAGTAGCACTGAAGCACCAATCAGTATCAATCTCAAAACAGCAGGAGGCACACAGATAACTCTGCGTGCAGAAACAGCAGACCAGTTTGCTGACATGATTGCACAAGGTATACATGTTATAACCGATGCAGTTACTGAAGTAGAACTAGCAGTCAAAGGGACATCAGCAAACAAGCCGATGTCAGTAGCAGACATTGCCTCTAGTTTCAATGCAAACATAGCATCCACAGAATCAGGTGGAGAAGAAACAGTAGAAGATAAATGGGGTAACACTTGGGTATATAACAAGCCAGGTGCACCATCATGTGAACGTGGTGTCATGGTTCTTAAGTATGGTAAAGCACAGGCAACTGGCAAACCATACAAAGCATTCTATGACCCAGCAGCAGGTCCTCGTTGGACTGGGCCAAAAGTTCCAACAGAACTACGTACTAAGCCAATCTTTGCTTAGTATTTTATAGTAAATGGGGGCTGAGTCGTGGTGCCAGCCCCCATCTACAGTAAAGGAGAACAATGAAAACATTAATTAGAAGTGTTAACAATACAAATGTAGGTGGCGAACCTTTACCTGCCGTCTTTAAAGTATTTGAAAATGCAGGAATGATATTACGTAGAGCAGAGGTAACAGTAATAGCAGGCACCCCAGGTGCAGGCAAGTCATCAATTGCATTAGCAATTGCAGCCAAAACTAAACTACCAACTCTTTATTTTAGTGCAGATACCAATGCACATACCATGGCAATGAGATTGATTGCTATGACTGGTAACATCAGCCAGCAACAAGCAGAACAACTAATCAAACGTCAGCCAGAAAAAGCAAAAGAAGTATTAGCCAATGGTAATCATTTGTTTTGGTGCTTTGAATCCAGCCCAACACTAAAAGATTTAGATGAAGAAGTATCAGCATTTGAAACCATTTGGGGCAAGAGCCCAGCACTTATAGTTGTAGATAATCTTATGGACATAGCAATGGATGGACACGATGAGTTCGGTGGTATGCGTGCAGCCATGAAAGAACTTAAGTATCTNGCCAGAGATACAAACGCAGCACTACTTGTATTGCACCATACCAAAGAAGGATATGAAGGCAGTCCNTGTCAGCCAAGGTCNTCAATNCAAGGGCTAGTCAATCAGATACCAGCAATGGTATTAACTATTGGTCAGATGAAACAAGCAGATATGAATTACCTATGCGTTGCAGCAGTTAAGAATCGCTATGGTAAGGCTGACCAGACAGGTAACAACTATGTTACCCTTGCATTCAACCCAGAATCTATGTATCTAGATGATGTTATGATTCGTTATATGCCACAGCAACAGGAGTTTGAATGAGCAATCCACGCAAAGCAAAGGGTTCCAGCGCAGAAAGAGATGTAGTTAATTGGTTAAAGAAATGGTACCCATATGTAGAGCGTAGGATTGCAGGTGCACACTTAGATAAAGGAGACATAGCAGGAGTTAATGGTGTAGTTATAGAGGTAAAGAACCACAGAAAGTTAGACCTATCCGCATGGGTAAAAGAACTAGAAGTAGAAATTCAAAATGATAAAGCATGGACAGGTGTAGTCATACACAAACGAACAGGTAAAGGAGATGTAGGAGAATGGTATGCAACAATGCCAGCAAAAATATGGATAGAATTAATTAGGAAGATTAATGGACAAACATGATGTATCTGCCTACTTAGTACACGTAGGCGCCACCCTGCCAGCAGTGGGGCATGGTTGGCGCAAGATGAAGTGCCCATTCCACGGAGATAAACACGCATCATCAGCCGTTAACTACGAAGAAAATAGATTCAAATGTTTTGGTTGTGAAGCACAAGGTGATGTATATGATTTAATAATGTATAAAGAAGGAGGTAATTATATTGAGGCTATCAAATTCGCAGAGAGCATATCTCTTGCAGGCAACAGACCAGTACGCAAAGGACCTGCATCTAGCAACAGAATATCTTTCAACTCGGCATCTATCGGTAGAAGAGGGCAGAAGTTTTAGCCTAGGTGTAGTAGCAAACCCATTGCCAGGACACGAGGTATATAAAAATAGNTTAGCAATCCCTTANATAACACCATCAGGTGTNGTTGATATNAGGTTTAGAAGCATGAACAATCACGAAGACCCTAAGTATATGGGTGTACCTGGGGCTAAGACTACAATGTTTAATGCACANATAGTATTAACAGCAGGTAGTTATGTATGTGTAACTGAAGGTGAGTTAGATACAGTAGTGCTATCAGTTAAGACAGGTCATCCATCAGTTGGTATACCTGGAGTTAATAACTGGAGGCCATACTATGCAAAGATACTAGATGATTTTGAAACAGTAATTGTATTAGCAGATGGTGATAACGCTGGCTTAGAGTTTGGCAAAAGACTAAGTAGAGAACTACATAATGTTAATCTCTTACAAATGCCAGAAGGACACGATGTTAACAGTATCATTGTGCAAGAAGGAAAGGAGTGGATAGATGAGCGAATTCGAAAATGCTTGGGCAACTGACGAAGATTTTTGGGAGTTTGTTGGAGACAATAGAAAGTTAGTTGGCATAGCAATATCAAATGGTCAAGGACTAGACATTCTTAATGCACTTAAAGATATCTATACTACGATAGAGAAAGAACCAGAGAGTGCTATGCGTATGCTTACACTACTAGGCACAGTTATATATGCCAGCAGCATAGGTGAAGGTAAACAATTTACAGATGAGATACAGGTAGTATCAGCAATGGAACAATTTGATAGCAGTATGAAGGAGATGTTAGATGAAGAATCCAAGTGATGTTGATGTAATCCTCAACGAACTGCGTAGTATTATGATGAAGAAGCAAGAAGATTACGGACCTTTGAACATCGCCCTTGCCCCTGGCGGTGCGATGAATGGGCTGAGGGTTAGGATGTATGACAAACTGGCTAGGCTAAATAACATGGCTGGTAAGGACGCCACGCCCAATTTTGAATCAATAGAAGATACCCTTATAGACCTGGCTAACTATGCAATAATAGGACTATTGGTACAAAGAGGACAATGGGAAGGTATCCACAATGTGGAAAATTAGAAATCCATTTTACTGGGTAGATACACCCAGAGAAACTATACTTGTAGTTTGTTATCGTTGTTCCAAAAATTTTGCAATACATATAAAAAATGTACGAGTATATAATTATTGTGGTAATTGTAAATAAATGAATCAAGAGTGGGTACAAGAGTATGATTTGCTTGTGTCTACGCTTGGCATGGAGTATTCCAGAAAATATTCTATAGTTGAACCTTCAGATATAAAACAGATTTTATGGATGTGGTTTGTTACCCATCCAAATAAATATACAGAGTGGTCTAAGTTACCACCCAAAGATAAAGAAAAACTAATTGCAAAGTCATTGCGTAATGCTGCTCTTAAATATTGTGAGCAAGAAAAAGCCCGTAAGTTTGGCTACGATATGGTTGACCTTTACTATTACGACCCATCAGTTATCGAAGCATTTCTCCCATCTATTTTGGCAGATAGTTATGAGATACCTAGCAAGATACAAGACCTTAACTTTAAATTTGGTAAATCAGGAGAAGTAACAGACGGAAACAATTGGCTAGTTCTTAGGTCAGATATTGAAAAAGCATTCAACAAGTTAGCAGAGGCTAAACAAAATATTTTAAGACTAAGATTTACAACGGACAATTATGAGTGGAACGACTTAGCCAAAGAATTAAACACATCCGCTGATGGTGCACGTATGAGAGTTAGCCGTGCAATTAACTCTTTGATTAGAGTATTGGGTGGATGGCGTACTTACAGCGATACAGATAACTTAGAGGCTAAAGATGAAGAAGAAGAAGATGACACAAGAGCCTAAAGAAATAAAAGATTTATTTAAAAAAGATTACAGCAATGCTATGGACCTACGTGGTAATCCCATTGGAGATATATGTGTATGTGGTTCACAATTATTTACAGCAATAGTAGCCTTTGAGTCTGGTGAGATAGCGTTTTACTTTTTAGATGGTGAGTGTGTAGACTGTGGTTCATTGGTAACCTTACCCACACCAATAGATGATATAGGAATGGATTGTATGTAATGCCCTACTATGATTTTGAGTGCAAGATATGTACTAAAGTAGAAGAAACAAATGATTCTGCTGCACCATTCTGTGGCTCTTGCGGAAATCTTATGACTCGTATATGGTCCTCTACACCAGTACATTTTAAAGGAAGTGGCTTCTACTCAACAGGAGGATAAGATTAAAAGACTACGTCATTTATTTTGTTTTAATTATATGTGGAAAGTAATAGACCCAAGTAAATCTTTATGGCATCTTAAGTGTACTAGGTGTGGTTATCAAAAGGTGATTAATCTTGATTGATTACCCAACATGGAAAGATATACCATCATGTACTGGTATTGATGTAGAAGTATTTTTTACTGAAGAAAAGGGTAATTATCCCCATCTTAATTATATTAAAAAACTATGCAGTACTTGCCCAGTACAAGTCCAATGTTTTGACTATGCAATTGAAAATTTAGTTGAAGGAATTTGGGGCGGTACTACTAAAAAAGAAAGGGATAAGCATAGAAGTAAACGTGGAATAATTGGTAAGACAGTTGTTCCTGCTTCTATATTTAATAGTAATTATGAATAGACTATATTCTTTAACCCCAGAAGAAGAAGCCATTGCAGTTGAGGTTGGTTATCAAAGGCAAAAGCCATACTTTGGTGACCCTACTCGTAATATAAATTATTCAGAAGGAGACCTCTGGGAGTTATGGCAACATGTTGTTGCTGCTGGTAGTGAATTAGCATTTGCTAGAATAATTGGCAATACAACTTTCATTCCTCATTTTAATAAATGGAAAAATGAATTAGATATTCCTGGTCTTGGTGAAGTTCGTTATACATTTAATGACCAACCTAAATTAAGATATACAAATAGAGATAATGATTCTCTTATTTATATATTAATGGCTGATGGATTACGTCATAAGACCAGACGTACTGCACCTGATTGGTTAGGAGTTCCATACAAAGCAATTGGTTGGTTATATGGTAGTCAATGTAAAGTAGATATGTTTAAGTATAATGAAAAATCTTGGTATGTTCCTGCAACATATCTCTCATCAATGGATACATTACCGTTGGAGCAATATGTCAAAACTATCTGACTTTGATTTAGACCTGTCCGTTGGGCACGAAGGGGAATCCTTAGTCAATCAACTACTTACCAATGGTAAAACTATTGAGGTTAAGACAGACCTTAAATGGAAGAACACGGGCAACTTATATATAGAAACAGTATGCTGGTCACATAACAATGAAGAGTGGTATCCGTCTGGTATATCTGCAACTAAGGCTGCATACTGGGCATTTGTATTAGAAGGAACTATATTGATAGTACCAATAGAACATCTTAAACATGCCTTAAGTTTGTATGGACACCCAATTACATGTAACATACCACCCAATCCATCAAAGGGTTATTTGATACGACCAGATAAAATCCTGCAAGTAATACAAGAGTTGGCTAAGTAGAAGGGGACTACTTAGAAAACAAAAAAACCCCCCAACCAGATAAAACTGGAAGGGGGGTTTTGTTTTGCTATTACTACTTAGTAAGCCCAAACTCTGGTGCTGACTTGTCCAATGCTTTTAATATAGGACCAACTAAACCTGCAACAAATGCTGCTGCTAATACTTTAGGGTCACGTTGCCCTGCTGTATACAATGCAACTGCTGCGGCAGCAGCGGCACGAATGTATGAGAGTGCAATTTGTTTTGCTTTTTCTTTATTTATCATGGTTCTCCTTAAAGGAACTTAATTAATTCAGCCCAAGTTTTTGGACCGATGATACCATTGGAATCAATTACATCGTGATTATCTTGGAACTTAATCACAGCAGCCTTGGTCTTAGGACCATAGATTCCATCAGCAACTAAAGCAAGGGCTTTTTGTACAATCTTTACGCCATTGCTTCTATCCCCAGGTTTAATAGTCCCAGGAAATTCTGGTTTATCTGATACTGGTATAGCAACATTAACTTCATTGCCTACATAGTTGGGGCGACCAAAACCTACAATAGATACCATTACCTTTTTCTTATTGGCAATATATCCACGAGTCTTAACGGCTACCTCACCACCATTACGCTGGTCTCCCTTGGGATTACCAGCAGTATTACCCTCGATACAAGTAACAGTTCCATCTCCGTTGTTTTCAATTACAATACCAACGTGAGAGATTCTATCTACGTTATCTCCAGGGAAATCAAAGAAAGCAATATCGCCAGGTACTGGCTTAGCATTCTTAGCATCAGTCCAAACGTTCATCTTTTTAAATGCACCAGCACCAGCCACAGTAGATACCATATTAGGTACCTTTACTCCTGCTTGGTTAGCACACCACATAACAAATGAACCACACCAAGGTAGAAAGTTTGCCTTAGTAAAGGCACCATACTTGGTTTCATTATTCTTTGGACCTTCGATAGTTCCAACTTCTTTTTTGGCAACCTCAAGGATTGCAGCAACTGTTCCCTTTTTCATTAGTTATAGTTAGGGTCAATCTTTGCTTGCTTATCTGCAGCCTGACGAGTTTCTACTTCTGTATCAGCAACAGTCTTTGCGCCTTTATCTACAGTTGAAAATGCGGCATTAATTTCATCAAGAGATAATTTGCCATCATCCATAAATGCACGGGCTAACTTTTCTACTACTGCTGCTACTGCTGTAAGACCAGCCACAGTTACTGCTGTTATTGTATCTACACCAGCGATAGCACCAGCGCCAATCACAGATAAACCGCTTGCTGCAAATACTGCAACAATACGCATTAATACATTTTTTAACGAGGCCATTTCATTTCCTTATCTATTGTTAAATTGACATCCAACCTTGATATTCAGCCTCTGGATTATCCATCAGCCATTGTTGCCTTAATTTATTTTGGTGTTCCCAATCAATATCATTACTCATCGTTAGAGTTACGCAATGGATAAGTGATTGCCCAAACTACTAAAGTCAGTATGATTGCATAACCAACTACAGTCTTTGCAGAGCCAGTCAATACAACCCAAGCAATAAACATACCTAGCAAGGTCCATAATTGTTGAACCATATCTTTTAATACTTTCAAGGTTTTCTCCTTTTGTATAACTTAATGTTGTCATTTGATGGCACACTAGTACCTCCACTTGTAGGTGTAGGTGTGGCTGTTTTAGCAGCGGAAGTTACGGCTACTGCATTAACAGCAGCCTGAGTAGCAATAACGGAAGCAATGATTGTATTCTCTGATTCTGTTCTTTCTTCTTCAGACATATCAGCACCTATATTTGAAAGAGCAGTAAGCACCTCTGCTGGGTTATCAAAGATTGCTGAGATTAACTCTGCTGGATTCTCTAATAACTGTAGGGCTACTACTGTGCCAGCCTCAAGCACTACACCATTGTCTAATTGAACTGGTGTTTCAGGTGCAAGGGTTTCTAATTCAACTTCATTTGCCTGTACAACTTCTTCTACAGGTGGTGCTTCTTCTTCAACAGGTGGCTCTTGTTCTTCCATAGGTGGCTCTTCAGCCTCTACAGGTGGTTCCTCGACTGGGATAGGTGGTTCTTCCACTTCCTCAGGGGGTTCCTCAGCCTCTATAGGAGGCTCTTCTGCCTCTACTGGAGGTTCTTCAGCCTCAATGGGTGGTTCTTCTACTTCTGCTGGAGGCTCAGGCTCTACAGCAGGGGGAGGAATAACAATTGCAGGGGGTTCAGGTGCTACAACAGGAGGCTCAGGAGCAGGGGTTGGTGCTACTGGAGTACTGGTATCTACCGTTGCTGTAGTTCCATCAACTGTTGAAGTATTGGTATCAACCACAACAGTACCTGTATCTACTACTACAGTAGAGGTATCTCTAGGTGGTATCAAGTTACTGCTTAAAGTATAAGTTCCTATTGGTCTTTGACCAGCAACTACATAGTCATAAGATGTAGCACGAATTGTATAAGTATCAGCGTTTAATGTTCCGCTAAGTGCTGATGCAAAATAATTATTTATAGAATGGTTACTATCATCATCTCCCCTAATAGGGTTGACGGTAGTGCTATCAGCAACGCCACGATATAACCATATCCAAGAATCTACCCAAGCCACACGCTCTACTGTTTGTGAATCAACCACTTCAAATCGTGGTCCAGTAGTGGTAGTAATTGTATAGGCTGTTGTTGTATCTACTTGAACTACTACATCTACATAAGCAGTCGTAGCATCAAGATTAATTATTACATCTTCTGCGCTTGCTGGATTTGGTATAAAAAGTAAACTAATCCCTATTACTAAGGAGCATATAAATTTGGTCAACACGGGTTTCCAATCGGGTAATGCGTCCCTCTAGATTATGTCCCCCGTTACCATCAGGTTTAAGTTCTGATAGATAATGTTTTACTAACCATCTAATTGAACCAGCAAAACTGGCTACAATTGTTGCGACCGCTACTGCTAAGCCAGCCCAATCTGCGCTACTCATTATACGGTCCTAATCGTAATTTCAATTACGCCTCCGAATCCATCAAACCTTCTGTCTGGTGGAGTCATGCGAGTAAATGAGATTTGTTCAATAATTACTTGACGAGTTTCGCCAGTAGTTAGGTCTTGCCAGGTAACAACATCGCCACCTTCTTCTATGTTTTCTAATATTTGTAATCTTTGTAAGGCTGAACCTTCATAGCCAGATATTACATTGTATCTATCTGTCTCTATATCAAAGCAATAAACAGGAAACTTTAAGTTTCTTTGTCTAGGCGTAGCAATAGTAGCCTTGGCCTGATAACCCTTAAATATAGGACCAGTTGATGTAGTACTTGAGTCACGATTAAATGTAAATTTATATGCTACATATTCTTGTGCAGTTTGAGGCTGAGATGTAGTTACCTCAACAGCAGTTACTCCTGCTTCATAGGTAATGTGGTCATATGGAACATCATTCTTATCTATAGTTGCTAGTGTTAATGAACCTTTAGTAAAGTCACCACGTGCTAATAGACGCTTAAAGTTCTTAGGTTCAAGGGTACCGTATCTAATATAACCACTAGTTAAGTAACCAGTTGGGGCAAGAGTAGATGCTGACTCAAGATAGATAGCACCATTGGTAGCCTCATATGCAGTACAGAATGTAAGTCTATTTGTAGCCCCAAGAAATGCAACACCTGTTGTGTAATGCTCTGTTGCTTGTGTTACTTGCAGGTCATTAGCATAGGCAAAACGTAAAGTTTCAAGTTCGTTACCTAAATCAATACGAATAAGACCAGCATCTAATGCACCAATACCAGAGGCTGCCCAGATAAATCTATCTCTTGCAGCAAAGTCATACACTGGTTGTGATGATTCAAATATTAATGGACCATAAGATAGAGAACCATCTTGGTCATTTATATCTGCTACACGCATACCCTTGTTAGTGCCTATGCACATGTATCCTAAATAGTAATAAAGTTTCTCAACTATCTCACCAGCAGGTAACTCCGCAGCCACTACGGCTGAGGTAAGAGTAGGCATTACTCCTGCGGTTGATAGCGTGTACTTCTGAATAGTTGAGTAAATACCTGAGTGTCCAGCAGTATAGATAGCAGGACCAGAAGCAGACACAGATGTGTAATGGTAGTTAGTATTAGGGTTAGTATAAATAGCAGTAGGTAAAGAGGTGGCAGATGTAGTTACTTCATACACTGCATTATTTACGCAAAGAACAATACGGTCTTTAACAAACTCCATTGCTGCATATTTAATTTCAATGTTGCCGTCTTGGAACATCTGGGTAACATCACCAGATGCGCTAGGGTTAGAAGAACCACTAATTGAATCTCCAGATAATGGTTTCTTAAACATAGTAAGACGCTGATTACCGCCTGATGTTTTGTTAGTTATCCAATAGGCATTAACACCATCATCGCAAATTGCATATACTTTTTTATCAGTACCAGCAAGGTAATCAATGTAATGAATTACTGGGTCAGTTACACCAGTACCTGCTGGAGATACAGCAGTAGAGACTACGTCACCTGAGGTTTTAGCATAAGTAAAAGTAGTTGCTGTAGGCACAGTTGCAACACGGTAGGTACCATTAAATGTAGCATCTACCCCAGTAATAGTTATATCCATACCAACAGTTAGTCCATGTGATGCTGATGTGGTAAGGGTTACCACGTTAGTAGTCAAAGCCTTATTAGTAATAGATACAGTAATTGCTGGATAGATTTTATCTACATCGTATTCATCGTGTAGTAATACACCGTTTACATTACTCCATTGAATAGAACGAACGTGTTGATTAGGATGTTGATGGTCAGTACCAACTACAGGACCAGTAGTAACGTGTGTATTTTCTGTATCTTTAAGTAGGGTTACCTGTCCCTTGGTCCAAACATCTACATTTTGTGAATCAGTAAATCTATGGGCTACTACTTCACCAGCAGATGGGTCATAAAATTTAATACCAGTACCACTATGAAAAGATGATTGGCTTCTTAACCACCAACCTGTAAGTGATTGCTCACCTGGCTCTTGGTTATTATCAAATTGTTCTTTACGATACGGAGCAGTCTGTCTAATGTAAGGTCGTTCATCAGCAATAGCATAGAAGAATGGTTGCCCACCTAGGGCTACATCGTATGACTCTCCTGAGTTTTGCCATGTTGAAGTTGAAGATAGGATACCAATATCAACCGCAATTGCTCTACCAATATCAGCAACAGGTGAACCACGACCTTCGGTTATATCACGACCAGCCACGTTACTCCTTAGGTTTTAGTTTTTCTGCTTCTTCTTTTAATTTTGCTGCTTGTTCTTGCATCGCAACCATATTCCAATATAGTGCGTAGTAATCTATATCTAAACTAAATCGTTTCATATGCTTTACTAACGCACCTGTATGGGCGTGTACTGGTATGCCAGCAGCCCTTACCTTGCGGAAGAAAACAATATCTTCACCAATAAACTGGTCGCCTAATCCCTCTTGCTCAGCAAACATAGACTGGCTAGGATACTTAGCACGTAATTTTGGCACAATAGATTTGTGCATTAGCACAAACCCCATACCAGCAGAGTCAACCTCTAGTAATTTATCTTTAGGTAGTGGATGTATGTACTGGATTTCATACTCAGATATGTTCTTAAAGATACAAGGGAATGGTCTCATAACTGAGGACTCATTCTCCTTTGAAATAAAGTAAACACCACTAACTATTGGGCGTAGGTCTTTATCTGCTGCGTCCCATACCTTCTTAAGTACATCTGTAGTTAGATAGATGTCTGAATCTACCCATAGTATCCAGTCTGTCTTAACATCATTAGCCCATTTATCAAAGGCTACTTGTCTTTGTCTGCCTATCTGATTGCCTTGCACACGCATAGCATTGTTAATATGCATGCCTGCTTGTGGTGCTGTAAGTATTACGTAGGTTAAACCTTCGGCAAACTTACCATCTACCATACCATTATCACACCAAGCAATGGTTACTGTTTCTTTTGGTCTTATCATTATAGTCCCCTTATATTTGATTAGATGAGCAGTTTTAATCCGTGCTCAGGGATATAGATTATACTGCAGGTATTGCTACTTTAATCCACTCTTTATTTATTTCAGACCACTTATAGAAGTATTCTTCCGTATCTTCTGGTTTAACAACTGGTGCTACCCATTGATAGGTTGTGTAATCTAATTTCCAAGATGGAAATGGTTGTGGTGCTAAGAATACATTAAATGATTCATCATATTTTCCACCAACCGTAGCATAATTTGCACGAATATTTCCATTGTAAGAAGTGCGTTTACAAGTTAGTCCAGCAAATTGAGGTTGAGCAGCATAAAATTGCTCCCAAGCCTCACTTGAGCCACCAACTTGAGTGCCATCTAAATCAGTTTGTATTACATTTTCATCAACCCCAGTAATTACTTTAACTACTATATTGTCTGAATTAATAAGTGCATAGTGTGCCATTATGACCAACTCACATTTCCACTGCCTGCAGTAATTGTTGAAACTTTATATGAACCATCTGTTGCGGTAGAGCCAGTTAAGCCAGCACCAATTGATATTGTTCCTTCGGAAGTTAGGTATCTAAAAATTATTATACCTGAACCACCCGTTCCGCCACCTGCGCCACTTTCATTTGTTCTACCACCACCGCCACCTCCTGTGTTGGCAGTTCCATTACCTGGAGTTGTAGTGCCAGTATATTGACCACCTTCTCCACCACCACCTTGACCTCCAGCACGGCTAGAACTTTGTCTAGAACTACCACCACCACCACCTGCGTAGTAAATTGAAGTTCCAGTTATAGAGTTTTGTTTTCCATCACCACCAGCACTGGTTGTACCAGCGGCACCTGCACCACCGCCACCGCCCATCTCATTACCGTTAGCC
>B570J29584_1000001_pt1 | contig 222391 bp, 165 predicted proteins | sample LakMenEpi17May12_FD_29584 | JGI IMG/M metagenome (IMG submission 29584) | reverse complement strand
TTTGTCCGATTTTTATTAATTACGTAGACTTGTATTTTTTCCCTAAAAATGTTATACTAAATTATGACCCAATTAAAAAGATCTCATGACAGAAAGGTGGCTAACCTTGTCACAAAAAATGGAAAACAGGCCGCAATTGCAAACACGTTCGGTCTCCCTGCTGGAAAAGATTACTCATGCCCTGGTGCCACTAGTGTTTGTGAAAGCGTTTGCTACGCAGGAAAACTTGAAAAGTTATTCAAAGGAGTAAAGACTAACCTCCTACACAATTGGGAGTTATTGAAAGACGCAGACCATGAAACTATGGTTGGATTGTTGTATACGATGATTGCTGATTTCAGAAAAGATTGTGAAAAGAAAAATGCTCCATTGCTATTTCGTATTCATTGGGACGGTGATTTCTTTAATGATACCTATACCAAAGCATGGAAAGAAGTTATAGAGTATCACAGTGATATAAAGTTTTGGGTATACACTAGAGTACACTCTGCAGCGGTAATGCTTAAGGGTATACCTAATCTATCTTTATACTATTCCACAGATAGTGAGAATAAAGAGATAGGTGTTAGTTTAAAGAAAGATCATGGTGTGCGCCTTGCATACCTTGCAAAGAATTTCGCCATAGGCCAAGCAGATATGAAAGAGTTATTTAATAAGCCTGGCGCTAAGTGTCCTGAAAACTTAAAGTCTATTCCACTTATCTCATCTAGTGGCTCCGCTTGCGTATCTTGCGGATTATGTGTATACTCTAAAGCAGACGTAGTATTTTCTGCGAGTAAGAAGTGATAATGGAGATATTAGCAATAGTATTAGTAGTTATATTTATGCTGTTTATGTTTGACTCCCCTTTTGGGTAGGGGTGTCCTAAATGTCCGATTTGTCCTAATGTGATGTATCTCACAGAGAAATAATCTCAAAATGTGAGAAATCTAAGAAATAGATTTGTATTTTTATCCAAAAAATGTTAGACTTAAACAGTAAGAAAAAACCAAACAAAGGAGAAACACAATGTCCGTAGCAACCGCAACATACAAGGTAGGCGACCTCTACACAACACAAAAGTCAAAGGTAGTAGGAACTATCGTGGAAATCACACCACAGGCAAATGGTAATGTCCGTGTTAAGTTAGATGTAAATGGTTCATACCGATACACAACTTGGACGGCAAAGTAATCTTAGCCTAGTGGCTAAAGTCCTGAGCATGACCAAAAACTGCTCAACTTAATACCCCCATCAAACCCACTAAACAGAAACGGAAACAAAAACAAATGGCAAGAGGCAAAGCAATAAATGTAAAAATCGCTACACCAAAGGTTATTACAGCCCTAACAAATAAGTTAGCAGAACTAGAGGCTAACTACAAAAAGCAAGACGAGAACGAAGCAAAGTATAACGAAGCACTAGAGGCTTGGAAAAAAGAATTATTTACTTTCGCTATCGCTAACATAGATAAGGCTCAAAATGTGCGAACCAACTATCGCCAATGGTCAAGCAACCTTAATGTTGATTTTGATTTAACAGTTAAGGAAGGCGAGTTCCCTGCTGAGCCAACTAGGGATTTTGAGCAAATCCATCAGCACACTTATCGTGAGATGAAAGAGGAAATCTCTAACGCTATCCGTATCCTTTTAATGACGGACGAGGAAACAGTTAGCACTAGCACCTATAACGCTATTGCTCGTTATCTTTAATTAGATAAATAGGTGGGGAAGGGTATTTGACTTCCCCCCTAAAAAATGTTAGACTAAGTAAGTAATGACCCCAAACCCAAACAGAAAGGCAAGACCCAAATGACACTAGGCGGATACACATACCAAATCGGTGATTTATTCACCACAAGCAAAACAGGTATCACAGGTAGAATTGTAAAGTTCTCACCTATTAACTCTAAGACCACTAGAGTATCCTTACAGTTAGCAAATGGCGCAAGACGCCTTGCTATGGTAAGCACAACTAAATAATAAAAACTCCTGAGCATGAGTTAAAACTGCTCACCTATAGGATCTTTGACAAATGTCAGTGGCCGATAGTATAATTAAATTAACCAAACAAACAGAAAGAAGCCCCACAATGTCAACTAACATTAATGACGCCGTAACAATTGATAAACTAGAAGTACCGTACAACCCAAATCTTCTTGTAACATATAAAGCCATTGCTGGTACATATGCTGCTCCTGAAGAGCCAACTTATTTAACATCCAAGGTAACAGACCTTGAATGGGAACTACACAGTGCACGTGCTCGTGAAGAAGCGCTACGTAGTCTTCAAGGAACAGTGAGACAACTTGAAGACAATATTGTAGAATGGTATGACCCTAACTATTCTAAAGAAGAAGTTCTTGTAGCGCTATGCGAACTCTTTGGTATTAATCCAGTCAAAGAAATTGAAGTACAAGGAACTGTTTCATTCAGTGGAACAATCAGTGTACCAATGTCAGAGATTGCAGACTTTGATTTAAGTAATGTCACGATTGATGTTGATTTAAGTTCATATGAGTATGACGCTGACTTAAATGTAGACGAGGTTTCTTTGGAAGACCACTACTGAGATCTGTAGCAACCGCTGCAGGGACCGTTTAAATTTGATAGGGGGCTATCAAAATCCTGGCCATGATTTAAAACTGGCCTATTTTTTATTTAAAAAAGCCAGCCACAAAAATCTAAAATGTCAAACAACACGCCGATGTGTTTACGATCACATAATAAAAATGTCCGAATTGTCCATGTTTAACTATCTGGATTTGCATTTGTCAGCCTGTCCTGTTATACTTAAATTAACAACAACAGAAAGAAGGAAACTCATGGCACATGACCTAGAAACACAAAACGGAAAGACATCTTTTGCATCTTTTCGTGAACCTGCATGGCATGGATTGGGTACTGTCTTTACAGAAGAAAAAACAACCGTAGAAATGTTGGAAGCAGCAAATCTTAATGGTTGGAATGTTCGTCTTGAAGATTTGGAAACCCCAACACACTTAACAAGCGACAAGGCATATCAATATGTTTTGCGTACTAACCCAACAGACAAAACACAAACAGACATTTTAGGCGTTGTTGGTGAGCGCTACCATGTTTTACAAAATGAAGATTTATTTTCATTTGGTGATAACATTCTTGATGGTGGCGGACGCTGGGAAACTGCTGGTTCAATCAAGGGTGGGCGTGTAGTATTTGGCGCTCTTGCTCTTGAGCGTGAAACAGTTCTTGACCCTAATGGTGTTGCGGATAAGGTAAAAACTTATTTGCTGATTAACACATCACATGACGGTTCAATCGCTATTCAAGCAAGCATTACACCTGTTCGTGTTGTTTGCGCCAACACTCTCAATCTTGCGTTAGGTGCTAAGAAAAAGAAGAATGGCATCAAACAATCATTCAAGATTCGCCACACACAAACTGCAAATGGTAAAGTGCAGATTGCTCGTGAAACTCTTGGTCTTGCTAATGCTTACATGGACGAATTTGATATTATGGCTAAGGCTATGATTGAAAAAGAAGTTTCTGCTAAGCAATTTAACGACATTATTCTTACAGCGTATGCAAAACCTGAAAAAGATACTAAGGGTGCGCTAAAGAAATGGGAAAACAAAATAGATGTTATTAACGACATCTACACAGGCGAGTTTAATGGTATGATTGCTAATACTGCTTGGGGTGCTTTCAATGCACTAACTGAGCGTTTAGATTGGTATCGTTCTGCTCGTGGTGGTTCTAACGAATCTATTCTCGCATCTGCTAGTGGATTTGACCCTGCAATTAACGCAGAGAAAAATCGTTTGCTAAAAGTTGTGCAGAATGTTATGCAAATTGCATAGCACAATTTAATATATGCCACCTGAGTAAGTGGATGCAAAAACTGCTCACAAGGTTCCATAGATCAATTGGTTAGATCGCTACCCTGTCACGGTAGAGGTTACGGGTTCAAGTCCCGTTGGAATCGCAAAGCGGGGCCAGCCATGTGATCAATATAACATTTTTGAAAAAATTCGATTACGAAGAGTCTTGACTTTTCCCTAAATTTCTGCAATAATTAATACATGACCCAAACAATAAATGACCTAATAAATGAAATCTATGATGACAACTTCTCTCACCTTGAGTTTGAAGAAAATATGGGGGGAACAGATTGTGACTGCCATATCCATATTACACTAAACACTATCGCTAAGTATGCAGGAATTGAGGTAGGATAATGCTAGGTTATATTAGCACTGATGTAGATGATATGGTTTATGCGTTGGATTCTGTACTTACCACGATAAATTCAGATGACGACCCTTGGCTATATAACAATACTTGGAGAGCCATGGATTTCTTAAAAGGTTTGCAAATAGAAGGGTACTTTGACTAATGTTAGGTTATACCTATAAAGATATACAGGCCTTTGGTAATAGTCTTACTTGGGCTATTGATACCGCCAAATTTCAGGGGGATGAACAAAACTATAAACAATTACTAATAGTATGGGACTTCTTTGAGGGACTACTAGCAGAGGGGTATATAGCAGATGTGGACTAAGTATGATTATCTATGTACTAACTGTGATGCTTTAATTGAAGTTACCGCCCTGGAAATACCAAGAGTAGATCCTGATTGTATTTGTGGCAATGGAATGGTTATTAATATTGGTACATCTCCTGCTTTTGAGCCTATCATTACAGATGTGAGCAAGGTCACACCTACTAGACTTGTCAAAATCAACACCAACCCTTATAATTAATATATGGACCTAAACACATTAAGAGAGTATATAAGAATTCACACAATATCCCTTGAACAGGATTTGCAAAACGAGGACGGTGCTGATAGTATTGTTCCTTACCTTGAAGGAGCCATTCACGTATCTAAGCACTACTTGGAGATGATTGATGAATGAATTATCAGATAGTTTAGCACCACACCTACAACGCATGGTAGACGCTGGAGTATCAGGTCTTGATATTATGCATGGTGAGTTAAAGAATCTAATGTTAATTGCTGAGCAAGACCTTGCAAGCGCATTGGAGCAAGAAGAGAAGTCTGAAGAGGCAATGGATTCTATGGTCCGTACAGAATGTGAAGGACGATTAGATATGCTAGTAGAACTATATAAACTAACATATGATTTATCATTTGCTATCAATGACAGGACAAAGAGCAATGAATAACTTTATTGAAATGGATTATGATGAATGGTTTGATACCTATAAGCCCATCCTTAATCATATAGATACAAATGCTTCCTTTGACGGTACGATGTTTGAGACCTATGGTGATGAGGTAGAGTTTGTTAAATCTCAATCCCCTGACAAAATCTGGATGTATGGGGACGGAGACGACGGTGGCTCTTTCATATGGGCAGGTTGGGGATTTGTAAATAGAATAGGATACTTTATCACTGAGGTTCCTTTCCCTGCAGATACAGATATACAAATCAGAGTTAGCCACAACTGGTTCTATTGCGAATCCTGTAGCGCTGAATTCGAAGACCCTAATAATACTATTAGAGATGCCTTTGATGAGGCAGACTTGCAAAAGTGCCCAGAGTGCGCTACAATTGAGGAAATGACCCTAGTAGGATTGGACAACAAATGAAAACAGAAATAACTGGACTAACATATATTGGTTCTTTTACAGTAGATTCAGGACAGGCCATGGTCGGTGACCCTTGCTATCTTGATGAGTGGAAAAACTGGGACTCAGATAAACAAAACTTTGATGAGCACCCTAAGCATAAAGGTGAATACAGTTACCTAGGTGCCTCTAATGCTACAATTGTAGAAGGCTTTGGTGACCTTGGCCTTGGCCGTGCTGTTGCCTTTTCTACTGGATACGGTGACGGTATTTATCCTGTTTACGCAAAATTAGACGGAACTCGTGTTTTAAAAATTATTATCGACTTTGAAACAGAGGATGAGGAGTCCAACTAATGGCAAGATGGGAAATTGAAGTAATCTTTGAACCAACAGGCGACTACATGAATTTTGAATATGAGACTGACAATGAAGATGAAGACAGCATCTTTAATGAGATAAGTAATCAACTATCAATCGTACCTAACCTAGTAGAGAGTAATGAGGTAGAGTAATGGGAGCACGTATTAACTTTGTATTTAGGGACCGTGAGGATACCCCTGCAGTAGTACTATATAGCCACTGGGGTGAGACTGAATGGCAGCGGGACATAGCAATGGCCCTGGAGCATTCAAAACCTAGATGGGAAGACACATCCTACTTTACACGTATGATGATCAGTTATCTTATTCAAGATGAAATATTAGGGGAAACAGGGTTTGGTATTTTTGCTATTAATGATATCACTCAGGACCTAGGTGATGACACTGTAATTATTGACATGACTAATAAAACTATCATGAGCAATGTAGCGGTTGATTGGGATAAATTTGTGGCTGCTTACTCGCCACTCGTCAACGCCTAGAGAGGGGTCTACTAGGCTGATAACAAGGTGGGGCGCTGAGATTCTTGCCAGTCTTGCGCCCCCCTTACTTTTTTGGTATAATGAAATAGAGGAGAGTTATGACATACAGCGTTCGAAGAAAACCTGAGAATACAAAAGAACAGCGTTATGCTGAGAGAATTGCTAAACTCCTCAATGAGGACATGGGACTTAACTTAGAAGCGGTTGGTTATTTTTTAGTTAGAAATAATCCTGTTATAGCCTATAAGCGTTTAGAGGTAGTTAGTTTAATGGCAGGGGAAGAATATGATACACTTATGGAAGAGATGAAAGGTTAACTAACTATGGCAATACCTAGCGCAGACAAAGCGGCGATCCTATCCCAATTTTGGATGGAATTTAGAGATGATGAAGAGTTAAAAGATTTTGTAGAATTTAACGATATGGGATTACCCCTAGCATTTTTCGTGGCATCAGGAATAGTACAAGAAAGTCCAATGGCAGAGACATACATTTCAGAAACATTTGATTTATTTTTAGTTGCTCTTGAGATTGAAGAACAAGAGATTGACGGAATGGAAACACTTAATGATGTCTTGGACTATGCAAGGTCTAAGAAAGAAGGAGACGTCAACTAAGTTTAACACACATCCTGCTATTGCAGGGGTGGGGCTGGCCACATAATATCATATCAAACCACATTTGTCAAACCTTATTACGATAGATAAAAAAATTTCCCAGATCCTTGGCCAAACCTTATTACGAAGAGTATAAAAATTTCCAGATTCTTAGACAAACCTTATATATCAAACCTTTATATCTCCCAAACCTTTATTTCTTATATCAGGTGTATAATAATCATATGAGTCCAAGACATTTTTCAAGAATGATGAATCCTCAAATGGCAAAACAAGAAGATGAGGCTTTGGCACAAGCCTTTACTTCCTTTACTGTTGCTATTGGATTAGGAAGATACTTTACTTCATCCCCCGCCGTTCAAATGATTAATAGTCCTATCGAAGATCCCGCCAAAGCGGGGGATCAAAAGATAAACCATGGATCTTTCTACAAGTAATACCCTATATACAAACACTATATTATCCAAACATTATTTTCTGATGTTTTTGATATTTTTTATATCTTTTTAAATAAAATATTACGATAATCAAACATTTATCCTGAAATTTGGACAAATTTGTCATAGTGTTTTGGTACAAAACATACTTGACAAACACTAATGTTTGGTATATAATCCGCTATGGGGATATGAAGATATAAGGTTTGGATATGTGGTATAAGAGATAGGAAGGTTTGGGGATAGGTGGTTTGGGCCGTGGGGATTACGACGCCCTTATTAAAAATGCTCAATACTCCACTATCCTCCACTTCACTCCACTTCTAGACTATCTAATTAAATTATCAGTAAGATTAATATGTGAACAACTCTTATTGACAAACCACTTTATTTAACATATAATAGATATATGATAAATCTCAGAGGTATCCCAACACCTGTTTGTCCTTGTTGTGGATCAAGTTTATTAAGGGTAACAGTCCAGTTTGATCAAGAAACCTATGAGATCGCAGGGTATCTATTAAATGATGCTCAGTGTATGGAGTGTAAATGTCTTATTACAGCACCTACTCCATTAGACCATCCAGACTATATCTAACCTGATCAAAACCATGATATGATCTATTAATGATTAACCTAGATGTCTTATGCTTTAATTGTGGTGCTATGTATCAAGTAGCCTATGGAACAAAAAATATCACCAAACAATGTCCAAAATGCAACGGTAAATAATAACCATGCTATACTGATTAAGGCGATTCAGGTTCCTATAATGGTCGTAGAGCAGTTTCCGAAACTGATAATGAAGGTCCGATTCCTTCACCTGAAGCCTATTTGTTAACCTTCATGTGCTAGTATAGGGTTATGGAATGTAAACACTACTATGAAATTGATCTAGATGGCAAGGTAACTTGCTATAACTGTCATGCTGTAGTAGATGAAACTAAAACAAATAATGATGATTTCTGGGAATCGCAAATGAGTTTTGAGGAATAAAACCAGGGTAAATAAAGATTACGATACACCCTTTATAGCCTTATTGACCATACGTATCAAACCTTTTCTTGTTATTTTTGACGCATCAAATGTCTCCGTATAACCCCCTTGTGGCATATCTTCCTTATCTAGGAAAGAACCATGTTTATTAGTAAGTGTCTTTACTACTATAGATTCTACTGCTCTTGCTTTATCCCGTTCGGAAAACCACCAATACTTGATTAATATCCAACCCTTGGTCTTATGGCTTGCAAACCTTTTACCTGAGATATCTGATATCCCTATTTTGATAGCCTTGTGTATAGGGCTATAGAGTATGTATAGTAGGGTCATAGGTATATTATACTTGACATTCCCTTCGATTTTTGATATGATGAATACATGACAAATCATATGAAAAATTCAATTTGTGCCTATGAGCGTGAAGAGCCTTATTTTACTAACTATCACTGGTGTACTAGATGTCCTTCTGCTGATGAGTACCGTGTGATAGAGCGTCAACAAAAACTTAAGTGGGCAAATTTTAACAAAGAAAAAGCCGCTGCTTTGAAAAATAAAAATATAAAGAAAGATAAATAATATGAGAAAAATCAATGACAAAGTATCACAGCATAAAGTAAAAAGAGCAAAAAAGAATAAAAAAAGAATCTCCGCCCACCCATATCACAAGATATCAAGGTTTGAAAGAGAGCAAGAGTTTATCAGAAGAAGGATCATTGCTTCTGGAATTTCTGCGTAAGCAGCAAAAATAGGATACTAATAGAATCATGTCAAGGATAGTCATTTGCTCTACTTGTAACAAGGAATGGGAACTTAGATGGGGTATCTTTGCTCACGAATCATTGGCTAGGCATATGAAGGATACTCACCGATAGTGCCCTTGTAGGGCATGGAGAGGTTTTGTTACTTCTATTTTTCGCCGAACTTTGATATACTAGATATAACGACAGGAGGTTAGAGTGATTAATTTATTATTTCTTATACCAGCATTTATTTTGGGATACGTTGCATGTTATTTTGTAATGACATACAAGGTTGACTAATGAAAGAACCTAAGATTATAAGCATGGATTGGCGTGGCCTTGGATATTGGCCTGTCTGGAAAGATGGTAGAATAGTATGGGAAAAAGAAGATAAGGAAACTTGTGATTAAAAGTAAAGAGTGGCGAGTCAGTAATAAGGTTTGGTTTTCTGCTGGTTTTTCTTCCCGTAGGTTTGGATTAGGGTTTAGTGTAGACAAATATAACCTAAGCATAGACTTTGTGTGTTTCTGGATAAACCTTGAATATTAATGAAATAGTCAGGATGTCTGTTATTATGACTGAAATAGATACTGGCTTTATTATTACCACAGAATATCGTGAAGATATGATTAAAAGAATAGTGGCCAAAATAGAAAAATCTATCTAATAGTGCACTGCTAGGTGCATAGATTAGTTTACTCTTTCTATTTTTCGCCGAACTTAAAAAATTTATAGGGTATAATTAACATATGGCACACATAGTTAACAATATTCCAGTTGGTCACGATCCAAGCGAAATTGAGCGTATTCAGTCTTATAATGATTTTTTTGAAAAAGTTGGTAACTCATCAGAAAATATCAAACTAATATCAAATTTTTTATCCGATGATGAGATTAAGTATTTGCTTGATAATGTTACTGAAAACAGAAAATTTAGTTTTGAGTCACAAAAAGATGATTCAGGTAATGCTATAAACTGGATGCACATTTATGCTGGTATAGAAGATAAGTTTAAGATTCGAGATAAAGTAAAAGTAGAAATTGTCAGTGCCTATGGCTTTGACTCTATACGCCCTAAAGAGTCTCATCTGCAAGTGGCTAAATGGGAAAAAGGAACTAGTTTAAACTTACATGTTGATGATCTGGGATATGTTACAGACAATCATATCCCTACTCTTATCTATTTAAATGATGATTACGAAGGTGGCGAAATTAGTTTTGCTACACACGATATTACTATAAAGCCTAAAGTTGGAGATCTTTTAATATTCCCTGGAAATATGCACTATGCACACGAAGTAAAAGAAGTGCTTTCTGGAACAAGATATACCCTGCCAATCTGGTTTACAATCATATAGGGTATAATTAAATAATGACAGATGGCATATCAAAAGAAACCAATAAAAAAAGAAAACTTCTTGATGGATCTGAGGTAAATGATTACGACTACCCCATTGATCTAATTCTGCACACAAAGGCTCCTGGAAAATGGAAGTTGATAGACCTTGAAACTGGTCAAGAGTATCTTGGATCAGATATATCACACGAAACATTTGGAGAAATATTAAGAACTAAAGTGGCAAAGTCTAAAATTGGTTCTTGGTTTAAAACAAAAGGAAGAACAATAAACAATGGATAATGTAAATAAGCCTATAACATTTCACTGGATGTGGAGAAGGCATTGGCAGATAAACGATAGTATTGAAAACTTAGATCTAAATGGAATTCTTAATATGGCTAAAGAACTAGACGGTGCTAACGTAAAATCTGTTTTACTCCCTTATGGGCCAGGTGGCATTGACTTTTCTTTAGTTATACAAGAAGCATTACAAAAAACAAATCAATTAATTATGACTATTGCTTTACCAGCATATGGAACAAGCCCAGATTATGCTGCCAAAATTTGTGAAACATTAAATCGCTTTGCACCTGGAAGAATTGGTGTAAATCTTGTTGCTGGAAGATGGGGAGATGAAGGCAATGGACCTTCTGAAAAACTAGTTTTAGATCACTATATGCACGACTCAAGTTTGATTGATACATTGGAAAAAAGAGTAGCAATATCTGCAGTATGGATGGACAAAGTTATGGATTTGATGAAAAGACATCAACATAAAACACACATGGCTGTTGTAGGATCTTCGGATACAACAATCCAAATAGCAAACAAGCATTGTGAATACATATATGTAGATGACAATTTATTGTACAGAGATCAGTTTAAAAAAATTGATCTTGGTCGTGTAAAACCAATACTTATTATTGATCCACTTATTATTAATCATCCAGATGAAGAACAAAAAATCAAGTATGATAAAAATGCACCAGTTAGAAAACAACATCATCATGTAAAAGGAACACAGGAAGAAGTTGTTCGTCAAATTAGAGATTTATCAAATAAATTTAATATATATGATTTTATGATTCACACTGATCAAGCAGACATAAGTCAGTTATTAAAATTAGTAAAGGAGTTTAATTAATATGCAGATATCTGAAGAAACTAAAGAAAAATTTAATAAAATAGGTAGCGGTATTGATAACGTAAAAATATTTAACAATTATCTTGGTGCAGTTGAATGTAAAAATATTATTAAGTTAATTAAAATAACACAAACAAGTAATAGTAGGCTTCTTCAATCTGAGGAGTCATCTGGACACAATACGCTGTCTTTGGTGTATTACGACTCACTTTCTCTTCCAGAAAAATATGTACCAGGAATTAATTCTATTGTAGAAAAAGAATATAATGTAAAATTAAAGGCAAGACATTCTCGTTTTGCTGAGTGGAAACACAACAACAGTAAGTCAATACCAATAGATGATATGGGTTCTAAAGATTCAAATCATATTGCTGGTTGGGTATATCTTAATGACGATTATGAAGGTGGAGATCTTTCTTTTATTAATCAAAATTTATCTTTTAAGCCAAAGACTGGCGATTTAGTTTTATTCCCTGGAAATATTCACTATTGGTATAACGTAGGACCTGCAAATGGGTCAAGGTATATAATGCCAATTTGGTTTGATTTTTTATAATGGTAGAATTAGTTATATGAAATATAAACTTCCTTATTTATTAACCTATCCAAGAAGCGGTTCTCATTATTTTGATGACCTTGTTTATAAAGAAGCAAAAATCCACATTGAAAAATCTCATTTTGTAAATTTGCTATTTGATAAAAATAATAATAAAGAAAAAACAATACTCACAATAGTAAGAGATCCAATAGATAGCATTAATTCTGTTGTAGCAGCAGAAACACAGAATGCATCCATGAGAATAAACCCACATTTTGTTAGGCCAAAAGTTAATGAACTTATAACATTCTACATATTGCTATATAGTTTTTTGTGTGACCATGCAGATTACGTTATTGATTTTAATGATTTAGTAGAATATCCAGATGCCGTAATTAAAAAAACATTGAATTTATTAGAAATAAATGAAGAAAATTATAATCTTTTTTATAGAGGAGAACAGCCCTATGCTAAAGAATATATTCCATCAAGCAAAAAATTACCAAATTATGACAAAGATATTCTAAGCAAATATAATTTTAATATTGATTTGTGCTATTTTTACTATAACAGGCTTTTAGAAAAAAAGATTATAGTTTAATAAACTTGTAGATATGATATAATTTTATATGGCCTTTTTAACAAGAAATATCTTAGACTTTTACAAACAAAATGATGATCCACAAAATCTTTGGTATTTAGAAAAAAACTTTACAAATACAAGCAACCTTGGGTTATATAGTCCATATGCCGAAAATGTTGTTACTAATAAATGGGATGGAAAAATTTCTGATATTAGAACAATTGATGAAGACAATACATATGAAATTAATAGTCTTGGTTTTCGTGGCGAAGTTTATGAAAACCCAGAAATTATTGCATCTGGTTGTTCTATAACTTTTGGTCTTGGAGTTCCAGAATTAGGAAGATGGACAAATATATTAGGCAACAAAATTAATAAGAACGTTATGAATTTAGGAAATCCTGGAGCATCTGTAGAAAGTATTTGTACTCATATAATTCAATATTGTATGAATAATAAAATGCCTAAAGAAATTTTTTGTTTGTTTCCAGATTTTTTCAGAAGCATGGTTGTAGTAGATAAAGAATTTTATAAAACAAAAGTAAAAAGAGACGATGCTTTTAAAGAAAAAGATTCTTTACAACAAATTTTCTGTAACCCAATTATTCATAAATATGATGATCGTGTATTTATGGAAATAGAAGATCAAAAATATATAGAAGACGCAACTTCTCCACATCAACTAATCTTAAACTCTATAAACTTTATTTATATTTTAGAGTCATTTTGTTTAGCAAATAATATAAAACTACATTGGACAACATGGCATGTACCAACTGCTACAATTATAGAAGAATTACTTAAAATTAAAAATTTTAAATTAAAGAATTTTGCAGATTTTGTTTTTTCGCCTGATGTAAATAATACTGATTTTCGTTCTGTTTCATTTAAGTGTTCTTCATCACATGATTCTGAGTTCTATGATAGCATTTATTGGAAAAGAGGGACTGATTATTCTATAGAAAACTATAAGAAGGTATCTGATCATGCTCACCCAGGAATTCATTTTCAATACCATTTTGCAGATTTATTTTATAAACTACACAATATGATATAATATTTGTATGACTAATCCTAAATGTTTCTTTTGTGAAAAAGATGCTACACACTACGATGTAGTAGTTAATCATTCTGACTACATTGTTGCCGATGTGTGTTTCAAACATTTATCTATGGGATTATTTTCATAAAATAAAATTAGACAAAATTGACTTGACTTAATCTTTACCTTAAGGTATACTTAATATATGAAACAAAAAGCATATATTTTTGACGTAGACGGCACTCTTGCAAATGTAGATCCTTACATTCACCTTGTTCGTGGCTCTACTAGGGATTATAAGGCTTTTCATGAGGCTTCTGTTGATGCCCTGCCAAATTTTGAAGTAGTCCAGATGCTAAATGAAGCATTTTTTGATCAGATGCACATTATTATTGTAACATCTCGAAAAGAAGTTTGGCGTGGATTGACGTCTTACTGGCTTGCTAAAAATGATATTAGCCACCACGCACTATATATGCGTAAGGATGATGACAATAGACCAGACTATGAAGTAAAAAAAGATATATTACTTGAAATAAAAAAATATTGGAATGTTCTACACGCAATAGATGATAACCCAAATGTGATTAAACTATGGGAAGAGCACGGCATCACTACTACCAAGATTGGTACATGGGATGGAAATAAAGGATAACATGCCTTATCCATGGCGTATAGACTTTCAATCAGAATCTAAAAAAAGCGGAGATCAATTTGAAGATGCAGTATATGAAGACTTGGTTGGTCGTGGATTTGGTGTTATTGATAGAAATTATTTTTTTATTGGTACTGGGTGTGAGGTAGACTTTAAAGCGCAATCAGATACAAAGGTAGAATATGTAGAAGCAAAAGGAGGTAATGCTGGTGAAGGAAAACGACCAGGAGCACAAAGAACAGATAGTGTAAAAAAAGCAATTGCAAATGGTGCTTTAATAAAAACATTTAATGATATTTATTATGTTGTATATTTTTCAGCAAAACCTGAATTAGGAAGTTACTCTGATCAAATGATTGAAACTGCATTAAAGTATAAGATTGTTGATGAAGTTAGATATATAGAAATTTTAAACACCAGTGGCCAAGTTGGTTAAGGCACCGAACTCATAATTCGGCTATCGTAGGTTCAAGTCCTACCTGGTGTACGATGCGGATGTTGCATATTGGTAGTGCCTCTGCCTTCCAAGCAGAAGGGGTCAGTTCGATTCTGATCATCCGCTCCAAGTCTCTATCGTCTAGTGGCCTAGGACTCTGCCCTTTCACGGCAGCAACACGGATTCGAATTCCGTTAGAGATACAATACCTCTGTAGTTCATTTGTATATTTATACTAAAGGTATGTAGTGTTGTGCAGGATGAACGTTATCGCTTATAAATCTTAGTGGAATTATGTCGTATGCTATTGTTATTCTTTTTCCATCCCAGTCCCAATCGCCCATGGCGTGAGGGTGACCCATCTCAGAAAGTATTAGCCTATTGTTTAAATTTTTATTTTCTATTGTTTTATTTTTGTCATTTTCTATCATATAAAACGTTGAGGAAGGTTCAGCCTTGACACAATAGTAGCCATGAAAATATGGAGCCCAGGGTCCTCCATGATCGTGCCAATTTAATTTACCAATGTTTCTGTCATTAATGTTAAACCAACCTTGGACCATATACTTCTGACTTTTAAAATCAATTTCATAATACTCACAAGCCTCTTCTACGGTCTCTTTTAATGAAGAAAAAAGGTTGTATATCTCTTCATTGTAGAATTGAAAAACATTATATTCTCTCCATTTTACAGTAGAAAGACTTCCAGAGTCTACCCATGGTTCGTTATCTTTAAAATCTTTTATTCCTCTTAATGACCCATTTTCAATTTGAGAATACTTTTTTTCTAAGAATGCAGAAAGTTTGTCTAGGTCATTGTTTAAAAATCTTTCAAAGAACTTATGCTCTTTATTATGTAGTCTTGGCTTGTTATATGTATTGTTCATACTTTACTTTTTAGGATGTTTTGGTTTATATGGTTCTATTTTAGATTTAATTCGACCATCTTTATATAATCTTACAATCCATCCATCTTTAATTTGCATTGGATTAAATGCTGTTGCTTTTTTCTTTGGCATTATAGAGAGTGTCTTTCTGTTTTATTTCTTGTATAATCTTTTCCAAAATCAGAAAATAAGGCCTTATCTTTTTCACGATTAACTATTGATCTTGACCAAGAGAATCCTGCGTCTCCACCCCATGCTAACCACATTATGTATCCGTTAGATGGGTTTGCTGAGTTACCCCAGTCTTTACCTTTCTTGTCTACTTCATGGCGTGAGAAGTATGAATACATTCTTTTAACAGTACTAAGAGAAATAGTTTCTCCTCTTGCTAATTGTCCTGCACGAGTCCAGCCAACTGCAGTTCCTGCACCATTAGCCTTTCCATCTTCTTTAAATTTAATTGCTCTACGAGCAGCAGATCTTGCTCCTGCTGGTGGGGAATATCCTTCAGCCTTTGATACTGTGTCAATATCGTATTCAACTGTATCATCATCTTCAAATAGATCATCTGCTTTTGCAGCAGGTACACAATTAGGAACTGGTCTACCGTTTTCTCCTGGCTTCATTCCTCTTTGTACATATCCATCCCAACAAGGTGCTTGTTTGTTACCTTGATAAGTTTCTGTTGGCATCATTGAATCATCTTGTTTCCCCATTTGAGCATCACCTTCAATTATCATTTAACAATTATAGCACAGTAAATGAGCAGTTTATAGACTACTGCTCAGGTCTATTAGCCACGAAGATTCGACTCCTGCTAACTTTCCTGTCAAAGGAACATCCGTTGTAAAACTTTTTAAAGTCTCATAGCGGAATAGTATATATTATACTACTTAATTTTAATAGATTTAGGCTTCTTTTCTTCAGGAACAACACGAACTACATTAACATGTAGCATACCGTCCTTAAGTTCTGCAGATGTTACTTCCATGTACTCTCCCAGTGCAAAAGATCTTACGAACTTTCTTCCTGCGATACCTTTGTGGACGACCTCTGCATCTGTCACTTCAATAATCTCACCCTTGATAATTAATGTTCCGTTGTCTACTGAAACATCAATATTTTCCTTAGTAAACCCTGCAATAGCAAGTGATAGCCTATATGTGTCTTCATCTAATTTAAGAAGATCATACGGAGGATATGATTGAGAGTTTATTTTGTGTGCATTATTTAGACGGGCAAGGTCTCTGTTAAAGCCAATAAAAAAAGGATCATTAAATAGATCCATTGCAAATTGTGTTACCATTTTATTCCCCTTTCAAGCGAATAATTTAATTCCCCCCATTTGGGCAGGTATATATATTATAGCATAGAAAAACAGGCCAGTCAAATAGACTGACCTGCTAATCTAATTGATTACTTCTTTGCTGCTGCTTTTTTTGCAGGAGCGCTCTTTGCAGTCTTCTTGACTACCTTAGCAGTCTTAACTGCTAAATCTACCTCTTCAACAGATGGCAACTTACCGAATGCCTTGTCGTTAGGATTGAATGCTCTAATTGCAACGGGCACGATAGCGCCTAGCAATGAATAAGCAAGTGTCTTTGGATCAGTTACGCCTGAAGCGTAAAGCGCAATTGCAGCGCCAAGGACTGATCGTCCATAAGATGCAAGCATTGCTTTTAGTTGTGTTGTGTTCATATTATTCCTCCTAGGATATAACGTTTGTTAATTTGAATGCAGCATGATTTGAACCACATCCAAAACCTGTTATTATTGATAATATATTATCTTTCATTTTAATATTCAACAGTCTTAGCGGTTCCTTCTATATCGTTTATATTTCCACGATAAGATGAATCTTTAAAATTAAACCACAAGGTAGAAGAGTATCGGTTTCCAGTATTCTTAAGCACTTCGTGCAAATAGTTTTGATTGCTAGGGAACATAATAAAACTGTTAGCCTTTGGTTTAATTGTTAACTCATGCCAAGGAAAATTTATTTCCCCTCCCTGATAGTCGTCATTAATGTAATATATTACCGCAAAATCCCCTGCTGTATCTACATGCTTATTCATATAAAAATCTGTTTGAAATCTAACTAAATGAACTTCGCCTTTGTTAAAAACACGAAGTTTTACACCATAGTCTTCTTCACATTTCTTAAAAGCAATTCTAAATACTTTGTCTAATATGTCAGCAATTTCGGGCGCCATTCCTTTTTCAGAATTAAAAAATTCAACTCCCCAAGGCTGTTTATGCCATCCATTAACAGTAACCACATAATCAAGTATTTTTTTATGTTCTTCTGTAGATAATACATTTTCTACAGTTTGTATATTACTTACAGAATTTTCTGAGTTAACTTCTATCATTTTTTATCATACCATTCTGCATTTTTATTAAAAGTGGAACCAGTAAATTGAAACCACATTGACGAACTATATCGATTTCCTTCTACAATTTTTTTAACTTCATGCAAATAATTTTCATTTCCAGGAAAAAAGATTAAACTGTTTGGCTTTGGTTTAATGTTTACATTAAGTTCTGGAAAACACAGTTCTCCACCAATGTAATCATCGTTAATATAATATATTGAAGCAACATGATTTGATTCTGCTGAATTAGTATCTACGTGTGGATGCAAAACAAGACCTTTTGCAAATTTAATCAAAGCAATATTCTCTTTTTGAAAATAATTAATATCTACACCGTAAGTCTCTGTAGCATTTTTGTGAACAACTGCAAATATTTTTTCTAACATACTTAAAATATTTGCTGGTAACTGATCCATTGCAACAGTATAGGCATCCCATGGTTCAAGAATCCACAAACTACGATTCAATACATAATCAAGTAAAACCGCATGCTCTTCTTTAGATAAAACATCTTCTATATATTTTATGTTTTCTACAGAGTTTCCTATTTTTTCAACATTCTTTAAATAGATCTCGTCTTTTTCAGAAGGGTTTTTAATCATGTATCTATTTTACCATATTCTTCAGGCAAGAGTTTTTTTAGTTCTTTATATGCCTCTGATATTTTTTTCATAGAGTTATAATTTGGCTGGGATCTCATAATTTCCCCGTATTCATCAAAATATAATATTTCTGGCTCAATATCAGTAATAAACTTATTTAACACAAATTGAGTATCTTCTATATATTTATATGCTATATCTCTTGAATCTGAAATAAATTTTAAAAATGCCTCAGAAGATTCGTCTTTTTTTATTAAATCTGAAGAAGATAACTCAGAAAGTTTTTTAGACAAAACATTTTTATTTATTTCTGATTGAAGCAATCGTTCTGTTATTAAAGAAATTTTTATATTTAAACGCATATTATTAAATAATACAATAACAAAAAATATAGTAAAAATAAAAAATACAAACCACTCTATCATAGTTCTTTGCCACCTTCACGAACTAATAAAACTATAGCGCCATTATCTTCTAATGCCTTTTTTACACGTATCATATACTCTACTGCAGCAATACGATCCTCAACTGTTAACTTCATAAAGTCTGGCTCACTAGCCTTTACAGTAATAAAATTATTATTATCTACCAATGTAAGGTTAAAGTTTTTAGGTGCGTGAATAGATCTAAAGGCTCTTTTCATTTGATCTGTATACATTATTTTCTACCCCATTGTATATAGTTCCATCCACGCTCATGTGCGTAGTAGATGAATATTTTAACTACCGTTTCCCAAAAGGCAATAGTTACAGAAAGACCAGCATTTCTTGTAATAACATAGGCAACAGCAACAGAGGAAAGCGTTCCCCATATGCGATAACTTAATGCCTTGGCAAAAGATCTAGCCCTAGTTACTGTCATCTTTATCTTTCTTCTTAAACATTGCTGCTACCATTCGGTCTTCAGCATCATTTATTGCTTTTCCTGATTTTTCTAATTGTTTAAATACCCAACTGCTTGCGTTTTTCAGTAGCCGAAATAGCATGAATGTCTGCCCCCAAATCTACTTGTTCAATTTTATATCCTACATCACGACCATATACAATGTTGGTAATGTTAGGTAGTCTTAGTACTAATGCACCATCCATAAATTCATCCTTGGCAATGTATCCCTTTACTTGATCAAAAGTTAATGGATCTTTTTCGCTTGTATTATAGGTATTGCGAACTCCAAGCAAAACTTGCTCTGTTCTCTTCCCTGCCTCTTTATAAAGAGCGTGATGTCCTTCATGCCACGGCTGATATCTGCCCAGCATAAGGGTTGTAGGGGCTGTCCAGTCGTGTAACTGGCAAGCAGCAATGATAAGGTCAGCCTCTTCTTCTATAGTCATGCCAGAAAGGATTCTGATATCGCATGACTCTGGATCTTCCCACATCTTATTTGTATCTTCAAATCTTCCAGACTCAATTCTGTCTACCCAAATCAAAATATCTGGTTTGCCAAATGCTGCACGTGTTAGGTCAGTTGGACATACGAAGTCAACTATTACTGGAGCAATTCCTTGCTTAGCGATAAGCCTTGCCATTTCCCCCATACGCCTTGCTTGTTCAATTCTATCTTCAGGGCTAAAGCCTAGGTCTGAGTTTACTGTTGCACGAACTTCATCAGCATTAAGATGAATAGCGTTAATGCGTTCCTTAAGGGCTTTTGCTAATTCGGTTTTGCCAGAACCAGGTAGTCCAATTATTTGTATAATCATTACTGCTCCATTGTTAGTCGTTGCCAAGTGTTTGCCCAGTCTTCTTTGCTTCTGTGACTGTTAAACTCTTTGGATATTGCACCACCTTCTAGGTATATACCGCCCCAGACGCCCCACTCTTTTCCAGATATCCCAACAGCAAAACACTGCTTGGAAACTGGACATGTAGAACAAAGTTTATCTATTGCTCCTCTTAAATTTTCTTCGTCTTCATATTTTTCAAAAAATATATTTGTGTCGTACTCAAAGCATGAAGCATTATCTTTCCATTTATCTTTATGCATGATTACTCTACAAACTTGTCAGGTAATTCCCATCCATCAGATCCTAATTGAAATCTACGTGTGATGTGCCACTTACCATTTATGTAAGCGCCAAACTTTGATGTTCCGCCTTTTTCAGAAGGATAGGCATGAATAACGTCCCAGCCGTCCCATGAAAGTGATTTGTTGTTTAAGACAACTGTTTCCATTTTTTCTAATTCTTTAATCTTCATGCTGATCTCCCCTTAGTAGTTAAAAATTCCCACATCGACTTTATTAAGTTTTGCTTCGCTAACTAATTTTGACAAACTTTCTTTTTCTTTTGATAAAAAAATAAAGTAGTTAAAATCAGACATGTTTTCTAAAATCCAGTCTGGTGCAACTTTATAAAACTTAATTTTTTTTCCTCTACTCTTCATACTACGTTCTGATAAATTTACAAACTCCATTACCATTGAATTAACTTTTGCTGGTCCTGCTGAGTAAATGTAAAAATACTGGTCATTTTCTTGTAAACCAGAAAGGGCAACCCCAATAGATCGCAAGAAGACATTGTAATCTTCGAAACTATTCGTTCCTTGCACTCCCACTATCATCGTCTAATCCCTCTCGCAATTTATCCATAATAAACAGCATTTTATCTAATTCTACACTATCCATACCTATTGTGTCAACTACCTTTGTCGTTGCTGAGTCCACCCCATTATTATTTATAGATGCCTCGTAAAAAATATTATCTTTAACCCAATATGCCATACCCTCAATTATTATTACTCTAACATTTGTTTTGTTTTTATAAATTGTTGATTGGCACATTTTTTTCTTAATAGTTTTATTTATCATTGTTGGCAAAAGTGGTCGCACTAAATCAAAAATATGACTTTGACTATACCTTACTGTAAGTTTTTGTTTTTTTGTTTCTTCTTTTTTAATAAAAAACATACAAACAATTAAAATAAAGGTAGTAAAAGAGCCAATCAAATATTCCATTTTAACCCCTTAATAATTATACTACCTTTCTTTTTTTAATGCCTTAAGAACTTCTTTTAATGTTATTTTGTTATTTTTTTTAAGTTTTTGCACTTCTTTATTGTCAAATGCTTTTTCTGTCAAACTTACAATTGGGTTGTTGTCAGTAACATCCATGTCAATAAATCCGTATTCCCAAAGTTGCATCATTTCTTGTGAAAAATATAGATTTACCTCATTTTGCAACTCACTTGAAAAATCTTTTAGTTTGTCTGTAAAGGTATAAAGAATTTCCCCAGTCTCCTGATCAATTCCAGAAAACTCTAAACTTCCGTTTAAGATTAACTCCTCAATAAATTTATCTTCTGGCTCCATTTATTTATCCAATATAAAAATTTATTTGCCAGACTTTTTTCTAGCCTTAACAAGTGCATCAAAGTCTTTAACCTTAGTATCTCCTAAGTATCCCCATGCATATCCATCGTTAATCATCATGTCATTTAAGGATACTGTGTCTCCATTAATATATACCCAGCCCAAAATGCGACCATACTTTTCAGATGAGTCCATCTTTTCAGTCTTAATAACAACAGACTTAGCATCCTTTAAAGCCTTCTTTAGGTACTCCTTAGACTCAAGACCAAGAGCCTTTTCTTTAAGATCCTTTGTGCGAGACTCTGGTGTATCAATACCAGCCAATCTTACACGGGATTGAAAAAGAATGTCAAAACCCAAATCAATAAGAACGTCAATGGTATCTCCATCTACTACATTCTCTACTTTTCTTACATAATACTCATACATATTCTGTCCTCTTTTTCTATACGTAGTCTATGTTTAATACAATTCTTAGCAAGTTATCACTTGGTGGGGTTGATGAGTGGAAATAAGATCCATCAAAAACAATACCAGTTCCTGCTTTTGGTGAAACCGTTTCAATTATATCCATACTGCCTTCGTCTGAACCAAACTTTTTATTAAAAAATATAGTATCTCCGTCAGAATCATTTAGATAATAAAGAAAAACATTGTGCTTTATTGGTGTATCAACATGCATAAGGTTGTGATGTCCAGGTTTATTCATTGTTAAAACATTTATTCTGCATCTTAAGATTTTATTGTAAGATATTTTGTGTTTTTTACAAAACTTATCAAAAACCATGGAGTGTTCATTATTGTTTAAATCTCCAATAATCTGAAAGCCACCTTTTGCATTTGGACTATTCATAGCAAGAGGCGTTTCATTAAAAGGAAAAACATTTTGCTCTTTTAGGTAATCTGCTTTAAGTGCTGTTGTAATCCCTTTTAAAAGCCAGTTAATATTATTAGACTTTTCACTATTAAAGATTGTTTTAATAAACAAATCTTGCTCTTCTTTAGACAAAAAATCATTATCTTTTATTAATACTGGACTACCCATTAAGTTTTTTTCTTTCGTCAAGGATTGTTATTGCAAACTTCATCATTTTTTCATATCCTACAGGATTATCCATAACACTATTATAGTGATGACCACAAAACAAAAGATCTCCATTTAAACCAGTTACCTGAACAAGTGCCTCTGCATTGCAGGAATCACATCGATCTAGTGGTGTAAGTGTCCATTGTTCTTTAACGTTATCTTTAGTCATTGTAAACATATTATACCTTCCGATTGTTGCCTATACATAAGTATATCCTAGTATGGCTAGTATGTCAAAGTTAGATATACTTAAGTCTTGATGCTTCTTCAGCAAGGGTAAATGTTATCCTAGATCTTTCATCTACTATTTTATGAAAGTCTTCATATACAACCCCATTGCTATAGTATCTGTAATACTCTCTTCTAAAATGAAAATTACAATAAAAAATACTTTCTGAAATTTTATCCATGTCTTTTATTGCAGTCCAATTTATTTTACCAATAACTAACTTAGTGGGAATAACTTTTACAAAGGCATCAGCAATACATCCCATAGTTTTATTATATGAATTAATTAATGAGCAACTGTGCCCAACGGTTTCTGTAGTTGTTACATTTTGTGCAAATGTTTCTTTTACCTTTTCTGTTTCATCTATTATAAATTCTTGAATATTTTCTCCAGGTTTTAAATATCCATGTTTAATCATATGTACTTCATAGTAGTAATGATAGTCACATAGAAATTTTTTACCGTGTGTTCCCTCTATATAAACAAATGCTGGGGCAGCGCAAGATACCGTGGCATTTTGAGTAACTTTTTGCACTTCTAATATTGATAAAGGCAAGTGCATTTTTGCATCAAATTGTTGACAGATTTGTCCTTTTGGTATGCTTGTTATCATTTTTTCCTATTATCTGTGGAATAAAATCCACTACCGTTAAAAAGTGCTCCTACATTAGAGTATACACGAACTAAAGAAGTATTGCAAGTTTCACACTTATACCCAGGATCTCTATCCTTAATAGATCTTTCCTTGGTATATCTTTGTGCACATGGCATGCAATCGTATTCGTAAACTGCCATGCTTTATTTCTTCTTTGCTTTTACTGTCCAAACTGGAAGGTTAAGTTTATCTCCACGCCACTCATAACCAAGGAGTTTAACAACAAGTTTAATAATTTTAATTCTCATTACTTTACCTTTCTTTCCCATTTTGTTTTTTCTTGTATAATTCCATCTTTGTCTCTGTCTACAGCATTTGGATTAAAGCCTTCGGCAATTTTTTTATTCAGGATATTTTCTTTAATTGTGATAATAGAAATAGACAAAGCCATACCAACGTAAACTAATAATGCTTCTATCATTTTATTTTCTTTCCAAATCTTGCCCACAATCTTTCATGAACAAAGTACCCAAATGCTTCAATAGCAATGTAAAGAATAGCACCAAGACTTGCATATTCCCACTCACCAGTAAAAATATAAATGATTCCAGCAAGAACTACAAGATGAAATGTTTCCCAACTAATTGTTTTAAGTGAAGATTTCTTGGTTGATTCCATTACTTTACCTTGTTTAGCAAAGGAGTGTTTTCTTCTCCAACATATACTGGACGACCCCAACCAACAACACCATTAAGCAACTTCTTCTTATTGTTTTTTACATAACCACGAGTCTTCTCTACGCACATTCCTCCGTTGCGTTGATCTCCCTTTGCAGTTCCTGAAGTATTTCCTTCAATAACTTGAATCGTTCCATCGCCATTGTTCTTTATACAAATACCAACATGAGAAATTCTGTTAACACCATCTTCTGGGAAATCAAAATAAATCCAGTCACCTGGAGTTGGATCATCATTACGTGCATCTGCCCAACGGTTATTCTTTTTAAACCAATCAGATGCTGCGACTGTTGATGCAGACTTTGGATACTTCTTTGGATCTAATCCTGATGTGAATGCACACCAAGAAACAAATGACTGGCACCATGGTTGAAAATTCACTCCAGTCCATTTACCGTACTTTGTTTCATTGTCTTTTGGACCTTCAATGGTTCCAACTTCTTTTTTAGCCACTTCAATAATTGCCTTTAGTGTTCCTTTATCAGCCATTTTATTCCTCCTATAGAATATGTATTAATTATACCAGATTAGCGTGTAATTGTAAAGTTATATGTTTTTTCCCATGCCTGAATGTCTAGTTCATCATTGAGAAGTGGTTGGCCTTTAATATTAAGGCTAGTATTAAGAAGAACTGGCACCCCAGTCTGTAAATAAAATTTATTTAAAGTCCTCCATAGTCCACGATGTTGATATTTATTTACAGTCTGAACTCTTGATGTTCCATCTTTATGCACTACTGATGGTATTTTATCAGGCTGTAAACATTTAACTGTATATTGCATATATGGGGAATCAAAGTCCATATCAAACCATTTGTCTGCACACTCCTCCATAACAACTGGAGCAAATGGCCTAAATAATTCTCTTTGTTTAATTAAATTAACTTTGTCCTTGATTAAAGGATCTCTTGGATCTGCCAAGATACTTCTATTACCCAATGCTCTTGGACCATACTCTGCTCTCCCTGTTGCTACTGCTACGATTCCGTCTTTTAATATACCGTCAACAATTTGCTGAACAGGGTACTCTCCTCCAAGATCATGGCCAAGGTATGGATCTTTCCATTCTAAATGTTTGCCATATAGTGCTGCTGCTGCACCCAAAGAACTTCCAGCATCTCCAGGGTTTGGCATAATCCAAACATCATCAAATATATTCCATAACAAGGTATTTGCAGAAGAGTTTAAAGCACATCCACCCATAAAAACTAGTTCATGTTTACCAGTTATTTTTTTTGCATGAACCATAAAATCAAACAGCCTTAATTCATAAACTTTTTGAACTGCTGCTGCTATGTCAAACTTATCTTGCTCGGTTATTTCTTGTCCCCAGTCAGTGATTCCTTTATGAAAATTATATTTTTGATAACCTATTGAGGGAAAATACTGAAAAACTTTTTGATAATATTTAGTCCAGTCTCCATATGCTGCCATACCCATCATTATATATTCTTCCTGATTTGGCATTAAGCCAACCAATTTAGTGAATGCGGAATAAAATAGTCCGAAACTAAAAGGGTAGTTTATTTTTTCTTTGAGAGTTATTGAAGATCCTTCTCCAACCCAGATAGTGGAAGTGTTATATTCACCCATTGAATCTAATACTACAATAACGGCATCATCAAACTTGCTTGTATAGTACCCCGCTGCTGCGTGAGAGTAGTGATGTTTAAAAGATATTCTTGGAATATTTTCTATATTAAAACGTGGTCTCCATTCTCCTAAACCACCCTTAATAAACAATCTAGAGGCCTTTAGGAGAGGCTTTTCGTAATAGGCAATGTAATCTGGTGTGCCATACTGCAAAGCATCTTTTATTAAACTATCATTGATATACCAGTCATTTTTTTGTTTGCTATACCTTTCAGCATGCCCCGCAAAAATAATTTCGCCATCTTTAATCAATGACACAGAGGCATCATGAGACGTTTCGTTTACTCCAAGAATTATCATTTTGTCCTTAATAAATATATCTTTGGCCTTTGTCATGCTTCTTTATTTTTTTTAAAAGAAAATACATTTTAATTTTTTTAATAATTTTTTTCATGCTTCTCCTGTTGAGTGTATCATATTTTTCATATTGTGGAACCAATGTGGCAAAGAATATCTAAATCCAGAAGTAATTGGATGAACTTCATGTATGTATAAAAAATTTGAAGGGAAAAATATAATGCTTCCTGCTGGTGGTTTAATCTTTATATTAGAGTTAACAAACTCAATTTCTCCGCCTTCATAGTCATCATTTAAATACATGACTGTTGATAATACCCTGCTGCTTACGCCATGATCTTGATGTGCTGGAAGAAATCCATTAACTCCGTACTTTAATAAATGAATGTTGTATTCTCTGTTTTTGATATTTTGTCCAGCAAATGGATACAAAACATTGGTATAGTGATCGGCGCTTCTATCTAATGCTCTATACAATTCTGTTGATATTAACTTTTGGTCGTTGTAATAAAAATCATTTTCTTGAATATCTTCTGGTTTTGGGAAAAACTTTTGCTCACAAAACAACTTATCTCCATGTGACCAATTTTTCCAATGCTCTGCCTGAGTAAAAGATCCATTGTGAGCGTTAATTTTTAGTCTATCATCTATACCATTAACCATCTCTATAATTTTTTGTGGATTATTAATTACATTTTTATAAAGAACCAAACCAAGATCAAAAACTTCATAATCAAATGTTTCTGTATTCACTTTGAATCGCCCTCCACTTCATGTCGTCGTCTTCTGGTGCAAACTCTGGATCACAATGTTCTGGTAGGCTAGTATGCATATACAGTGCTGTATGCCTTTTCCCAGATTTAATTTCAGTTATTCCATGAATGTATTCTGATCCTGCACTTGGAAAAAATACAGCAGAATATTTTTTGGGTTTGTATACAAAATTTTGATTTGGAAAATATATATCTCCACCTTCAAACTCATCATTAAGGTATATTATGGTGCTCCACTCAATAAATGGCTCAGGACCTTGAGCATCTATATGAAGGTCTCCTTTTGTTCCTGGAAGCCAACAAGAACCAAATGCTTTGAATGTGTATATTGGATTAACAAACCCATTAAACTCTTTGTGTTTTTCATTAGAAAGAAAACTATATTTTTTTAATACATCCATAACATTTTTATTATATGGGAAAGCGGTACCACCAAATCTTTCTTTGTAATATTCTGGATAGGGGTTTGTTTCGCTTGGACTTAACTGTTCATCAATCAAAATCCTTGCATCTTCTTCGCTTATAAAGTTATCAACTATACTAATTCTATGCATACGATTTCCCTTTACTAAACATATTTTAATGCCTTTATTCTATTATACTATAGATATAAAACTATATGGTTTTAAGAATCTGCCTTCATCTAAATGCGATAGATTAGTTTCCGCAGTATTGTATTCAACATCATCAACCTGGTATGGCATTTTTGATATAGTTTTTAGATCAACTCCATGAACATTTTTAAACATCTCTGTATCATATGAACGCAAAAATTTTATCAGTTTATTATATCCATTATATATAGAGTATGGTCTATAAACCTTATAGTCAAAAGATCCTGTTGAACAAAATTTGCTTGGCAAAGAATATATTTGATAACTGTTATTTATTAATGTTAAAGATAACAGTAAATCTTGACCAACACCCTTTAGACTAATAAGTTTATTTAAAAAAATAAAACAGTTTCCACCCATAAAAATAAATGACATATCAGCATAGTTTGTCAAAAGAAGTTCAGTAGACGTCTCTACTTCTTTTTTTATAAAATAGCCGTCTATATTTATTTTTACCTTACCAGTACCAGAAATAATCATCTTACCTTTAAGGCTATTTATTAAAAAAACATCCCAGTCTGGCTCTATATATTTTATAGAAGACACTTCCATATAAAAATCAGATTTGTCTAATGAAAGAACTTTTTTTCTATAAACAGAAATGCCAGAATAGTCATTCCAATTTACAAAATTATAAACAACTCCTTCTATGTTTTTAAAAATATACTCACGATTTATATTGCTTTGATCGTAAACATAATAAACTACTTTGTTTGTTCTACTTTCATTATTTTTTAAAAGTAATATTTGGTCATATAAATCTTTTTCTTTGTAAGAATAAATAAAAACCTTTATATACTTTTTCATATTAATGGAATATAGTGTTGTTCTGGAGTAAGGTGATTAAGCATTTTAAGAGGAATTACGTCATAGGCTAAAGTTACACGAGCCCCGTCCCAATCCCAATCACCCATTGCATGTGGGTGACCCATCTCAGAGACAATTAGTCGATTATCTAAATTTTTATTCTCAAAAATCTTTTCTTCCTTATTGTCAATTTTATACCAAGTAGATGAAGGCTCTGCTTTTATACAGTAATAGCCATGAAAAAATGGTGCCCATGGTCCACCGTGATCATGCCAGTTCAACTTTCCAACTTTTCTATCATTAATATTAAACCAACCTTGGACCATATATTGCTGCTCTTCAAAATTAATTCCGTAGTATTCACATGCTTCTTTTACTGTATCTCTAAGAGCAACAAAGATCTTGTAGATTTCAGGACTGTAGAATTGAAAAACGTTATACTCTTTCCATTTTATAGTTGATAAACTTCCAGACTCAAGCCAGTATTCCTGTCCTTCTGAGTGTAATGGCTTAACTCCCTTAAGAGTGGCTTGTTCAATCTCTGTATACTTTGACTTTAAAAATTTTTCTAACTGATCTAGATCATTATCTAAAAATCTTTCAAAAAACTTATGAGGCTTATCATATGTCTTTGGCTTGTTGTATATGTTGTTCATTCTTTCTCCTTTAGTAGTTTTTCTTTTGCCAAGTTGTTTTTTTGTAATGCGCTGTAACGTGAGACCTTCTTTTTTCTTCTCTGATCCTGTGCTCAGAAACAGACTCTAAACTTGTATCAATTTCAAGTTCCCAGTCATCCCTTTTAATCGGAATCATTTGAAAAAGTGGAGTTCCAGCCTCTATTATACCAATAAAATCCCTTTTTAGAAAAAATGGTACAAATACAGGAAGGCCCCATATGTCTGAATCAACTATTGCTGAAGGTACATAGAATGGAAGGTCAAACCTATTCATTGGGTGAGTTATTAAAAGTGAGTATCCTGGAGGTGTTTTATAATACCAAGACATCTTCCATCCAAACTGAACAGGGTAACACTCTTTTGGTATTGGCATATCTACCTTTGGCCTACTATCTAAAATAATAAATTTAGATTGCCAAGATATTTTAGGTTTTCCTAAAGTATTAACCTCTACGGTTAAGTCTTCTGATAGTGGTTGCAAGTATCCAGAAACCATTGCATCCAAAAATGGCGGACAAAGTTTTGTTGATACATCTGATCCATCGCTACCTCTGTCATTTACTGGATGTAAGTATGCAATATTTTTGCTAGATGACTGATTATATCCACCTAAGTCTTTATACCAATCTGGTATAGCATCTTTTGCGGATATTGGACTTTTGTTATAATCTATAAATTCTTTGTTTTCAGAAATAGAAATAAAAGACATCTTATTCTTTATACTCATTTATCAAACTTTCTACTATTTCTTTATCTTTTATTATAATATCAAACTGTGGTGAACCTATTTCTAGTATACCATAATCTATATTTTCATAAGAACTCATATACTCTTTACTATTTATAATAGAGAAGTCAACCCAGGATGGTTCTAAAAATTGATCACTAGTACTAACTTTTTTAAAATTTATTGTTTTATTAAAAATAAAAAATGGGGATCCGTCTATTCCAGAAATATCAAACTCTATATCTTTATCAAAAACCCAAGGAGTATAAAATCTATAAATTGCATTAAAGCATTTGCTTGGAACATCGTATATATTTGGTGATGGATAAAACTGCCTTTGCCACGTTTTATCTAGTGCATATAAACCATTAACTTGTGGTTCAACCCATATTTCAGCGTGTGTTTTTTGTCTTATAATTGCAAAATCTTCTTGCAATATAAGTTCTGGCTTATTTGAAAAATGAAATGCATATCCATTTATTGGCTTAATTAATTTATTATCGTAGTTCCTGTTGCGATATATATATGATTCCGACCACTCAGGAAAAATTGTACGGTTATCTGTACATATATCTTTAAATGTTTTTGTTGATGAGTTAATCCATGATAGTGAACCAACTATATTATTTTTACAAAAACTATTAATATCCATTCATTTCCTTTGCTGGGGTGGCAGGCATCGATCCTGCGACATCCGAATTAACAGTTCGGCACTCTACCATCTGAGTTACACCCCACCATTCTCTTAATTAGAGAGAATTGTTACCATTTTTGAAGATGGTGCTATTGATTTTGAATTTGCTGCAACGGCTGCTGAGGCTGCTGAAGTATGAAATTCAATAGATATGCCTGGAATTAACCCCTTAAGTAGTGCATCTTTATCAGGAGTTACTAAAGTTGCTAAAATGTCAACTTCTCCAGTCTTGTATGTGCTCTTATACATATATGATCCAACAGAAACAACCTCTGATACGCATGCTGGGAAATCAATTGGTTTTGCTGGATTATTTCCTGCTGAAGCATATACCTGAATACCCTTTAGATTAAGAGAGATAACAGAAGACTTTACCTTATCAAAACCTGTTTGCGGTGTGTATGGTGCTGATGCTGGAGGAAAACACTGTCCAGCCAACCTTGGTGTAGTATTGTTTATGTATCTTGAGAATGATACTGCAGATACAGCATTAGAATTGCTATTTACAAAATCTAAAGCATTAATAAATCCATGAAGGTTAACATCAGTAGCAATACCCCTTTTGCTTACTGGCGCTGCCTGAATTAAAACCAATGTTGCAGATGGATTTTGCTGACGAGCAATAAGTGCCATCTGTGTTCCATGATCTTTATTTGATACTGTTTTGTTTACACAACGATCTGACGCAACACAAACAAACTCAACACTTCCAGTAATCTGTGATAGATTAAATGCATCGTCAATAATAACAATTCGCTCACCTACTGCTGCTTGTGATTGAATTGGTACTACAACTGAAAACAATACTGCTAATAGTACTACGATCTTTTTCATTTTATTCCTTTTCATTTTACGATATCATCAATCTGATGACATGACAACATGGGTCGCCACCTTGGCCCCACTCTTCACCTTCTTCTTCACTCATGTACTCATATCCGCCATCATGAGTATTGCAGTATGGTGGTGTTACCCAACCTCTTTCAATACCGTTTTCAAGCCAGATACCAAACTCCTGCTCTTCTGGAGATATGTCTTCGTGCAAATGGTTCATGTATTAATTATAGCCTTAAACACTGACTACGTCAACTGGGCCCATGCAAGATGGGCTAAACTTTATTGCTGAATTTACTGCTCCAACAACTCTTTTACGAGGATCTTTAGATTTTTCTGTAGCATTTAAGTATCCATATGCATATTCAGCGCCAGAGCCCATTGCCAAATAACCTAAATTATATTTAGATAAAGACATATCTACAGAACTGTGTTCATATATCTGTCCTTTAATACAAATAATAAGACCAAGGTCGCCTTCTTTAGTTGTGTCTACCCACCAGTCATTATAAAAATTTCTTAGTTGTTTAATAAATTTAGTTTGCATAAACTTATCTGTATCTTTTATGTCTGGCACATATGGATTAAAGTTATAACGAATGCGCTCACCGTCCAATGCCCCAGCATATCCAATTAAATATGGTCCAAGTTTCCAAACCTTTGGTGCTGTTAAAGAAAGAATTGTGTTGTCATCGGAAGCACCACGATCACCAGCCATATATATTTTATTAGTTAATTCATCACGAACAACAGCAAGCACAGTCATAGGCAAAGCCCTCTCCAGAGATATATACCTAAGTATATCATTCCTAGAAAGGGCTGTCAACTATGGTCAATAATGACTAATTAGCCTTTTTGTCTACTGTTTTAAACGCATCATTGATCTCTGACAATGTGAGTCTTCCATCGTCCAAAAAAGCCCTTGCCAGTCTTTCAATAACGCTTGCTACGCCAAGTAGTCCCGCTAACATTACTGCTTGAATTGTATCAATTCCAACAACTGCTCCAGCGCCTAGTACTGATAGGCCAGATGCTGCAAAAACTGCGACAATACGCATTAATATATTAGAAAGGGCTTTTTGTGGGCTCTCTTTTTTATGATCTACTAACACTTTTTTAGTTGCCATATTTATTCCTCATTTCTATTTCTGATCGGACTTGTAATTATCCAAAGAGCAGTTGTAGCCATAATTCCATAGCCAACAACAGTCTTTGCACTTCCATCCAAAACGACCCAAGCAATAAACATACCAAGAAGGGTCCATGCTTGGTCTACCATATCTTTTAGGATATTCTTTATTATTCTTACCATTTTCTTCCTCCTCGTGAACCTGGTGAATTTGCTCCTGATGAGCCTCCCCCAGAACTTCCTCCGCCTCCAGTGCTGCCTCCTGTGGCTCCTCCTGCAGCAACTGCTGCTGCGTTAATTGCTGCACCTGCTGCTACAACTGTAGCAACAACCATATCTGTTGCTTCTTCTCTTTCTTCATCTGACATATCTGCACCTATATTTCCCAATGCCTGGAGTGCTGCTCCAGGATCTGCAAATGCTGTTGATAATAACTCTGCTGGATTTTCAAGTAATACTAAAGATGCTGCTACCTCTGCAGTAATAACAACTTCGTTACCATTTTCATCTTGTCTTACCTCAACTGGAGTATCTGCAGGCAAATCCTTATATTCAATTCCTGCCTCCTGTATCTGTTCTTTAGTCAAAGATTCTCCCTCTTCAAGTGATTCTATAAGAGCATCTGCAATCAATTCTTTTTCTACATTAGTTAATTTTCCGTCTTCAGATAAAGTATCTGCAAGATTTTGAACTTCTTCTGCAGTTACTTCACCATCACTCGCAAGTTCATTTAAAATATCTTCTGCTTCTTCTGTATTTATTCGCCCATCAGATAATGCGTCATTAACAGATTCTTCTACTGCTTCTTCTGATCCTACTTCTGGCTCTTCTGCAGGTTGCTCTTCTATAATTGGTTCTTCAATTCCTGGTTCTTCAGTAATAGGCTCTTCTACTATAGGCTCTTCTACTATAGGCTCTTCTGTAACTGGCTCTTCTGTAGGCATTTCTTCTATAGGTGGCTCAAATACAGGTGGTTCAGGTAGCGAAGGTTCAATATAAACTGGTGTAGATTCTGCAATCTCTGCTATTTTTGTTGCTAATATTGTGGCTGCTTCTGATAATGTAGTAATATTGTTTTGTGAAACAGTTAGTATTGGAGCAATAACGATATTTGCATTTGCTGTATTTGTTGCAACAACTGCTGTGATTGCTGAATTTAATGTGGCAATTTGTGCATTTGCTGTATCAATTGCTGCCAGTACTGTTGCATTGTCTGGATCAGGGGTAGGAGTAAATGCAGAGCCCTGACTGATTGTTCCAGTAAATCCTGTAGTAGTACTTGTATTATTAATATTTGTTACAACACCATTAGTTGTCTCTCTTACGTTAAACCTTGCGCCATTTGGAATAGGTCCAGTCACGCTTACGTCTGCCTGCCAGGCACCATCTGATGGGTTTACATCTGCGTTAAATCTAACTTGAGTCATTTGTGTATCGGCGGTAGTTAGTGGAAATACTCTAAGATCCCAAGCAATGTCAAGTGTATTAGTAGTTGTTGAATATGTAATCCCAGAACCATTACTCCATGTAGTCCAGTCATATCCTGCTATAGAAATAGAAGGGGCATTAGGAGTAGAGTAATAATTTCCACCTTCATTTACACCAAAGGTAATAGTTGCATTAGATCCAACGTAAACATTATTATATGTTACTCCTCCCATCTGTAAATTAAATGGAAGGTTCATGCGGATACCCGCATCATCTGTATTTGCTAAAACATTTGATGTTGTCCCAACTGTGGCTACTAAAGCATTTACCGCATCTTGAGCGTTATTAATTGCTACATTTGCTTGAGTTAATTGTGTTTGAGCCTCTGTCCGTGCAGGAGTTACTGCTGCTACCGCCGTGGTTGCAGTTGCTATAGTTGCTGTAGTTGACTCTACTAATGTTTGTGCTGATTGAATTAAAGTGGTTGCTGTTTCTATAACCAAAGGCACTTCTGCTACCGCAGTAATTGCTTCAGTGACTGCAGTATTTGCTATTGTTACGGCAGTGTTAGATGTTGTTACTGCTTGGACTGCAGTTTCTATTGTGGCTGTTGCGGTATCTGATGCTGCTTCTGCCTGTGCTACTTCTGTAGCAGCAGTGTCCAAGGCTGTATTGACTGCCTGTTGGGCAGGACTTACAACAACCTGCTCTGCTGGGGGTGGAACATCATTAGCATGTGCATGATCGACTGGAGATATAAGCATCCATAAAGTTAAAAACAAACCGATTAATCCAATTTTTATAAGTAATGATTTAATTAACCTTTCCCCCTTATACAGACAATGTCTGTTAGGATGATTATACCATTTTATTACAAAAAAAAGAGGGCAGAAATTAATCTGCCCCCTAATTTAGAGAAGTTAATTACTTCTTTTTGTATCCTGTAGGACATACAGGTGCAACGGCTGTAACCTTTTTAGTTAACTTACCCTTTACACATGTGATTGTTTTCTTAGGAGCAATCATTAATTGAAGTTGCTCAATTTGCTTTGTGATAGATGCAATAAGTGCTACGATTCCATTAAGAACCTCAGCATTGCTAATTGCGCCATCAGCAATCTTGTAAGATACAGTTTTTGCTGCATCAGTTGCTACATAGGCTGGAAGATCTACGATCATATTGTATGCACCATTGACATTGCCAACAGTAAACTTGTATGTCTTTACTCCTTGAGCAAATGTATCTGCTGATGTTGGAGCAGCAATTGCTGTTAATCCACCACCAGAAATGGCAACGCCACTTCCAACTGTAGAGGTATCTGCAACCTTTGCGCCATTAATATCAGTAGCAGAGATTGTAAGTGTAGCAATTTCTCCTGGAACATAAGAGTTCTTATCGAGAGATGCTGTGTACTTGTTTACGCCTAGACCACATGCTGCAACAAACTCGTTTGAGTAAATTTCAGACAGGTCTGATAATACATGCTTGATTCTTACAATAGAAGAACCAGATGTAGCAGCGCATGTCCAACCACCAGTTTGTACTGCTGTAGCGGATGAAGATCCACCTACAGAAACTGCAGTAACTTGAGAAGTATACTTTGTGGTATCAGCAGTTGGAGTAATTCCAGCCAATTGATTACCAGCAGCATCCTTAACTACAAAGTCATAAGTTCCTGTGCGTGTTCCATTAGATAATGCAATGTCAACACCTGTTACGGAAATTGATGCTGCACGACCTGAGAATGCAATACTTTTAGTTGCAAGAGTTACACCATTAAAAGTAATTGTAATTGTTGTATTTACTGGCTTGTTTTCATTTGCAGTTCCTTGAACTACATATAAAACTCCAGAAGTTCCTGTTTTGGCTGCTGTATTAACCTGTGTGCTTGGAGCAGCATCCCATGCTACTACCGCACCATTAGTTGCAGTTGCTTGAATTACACCGCTAGTTGATAGTTGTGCTGCATAAGCATCCATTGTACGAACGTTTACGTATCCCGTTCCTGCATTAGTAACGCTTGTAGCAGTTGCAACATCTACACTAGATGTTAGTGTTCCCGCTGTTGCTGAATCTTGTACACGAACATAAGAGTCTGCTACAGACAAAACGTTTGTTTTTACAGTTGTTCCAGCATAGATAGTTTTAATATCAATAGTAGAAGTAGTTGATCCAACTTTCTTCTTTTGTGTTACCGTTACGGTACCTGCACCATTAACAGTCAACTTAACATTTGTTGGCAGTGTAACTGCTGTTGATGTTGTTGCTGTAAATGTAAATGTCTTACCTAAATTAGTAAGTGTTGCTCCCGTAGGGTTTGATCCTGCTGCTGTGTAATCAGTAAATGTTGCTGGACCAGAAATTTCTAGCGATAGATTGTCGTCTGCAGTAGCAGCCAAGGTATCGCTTGTTGTTAATGCAACAATTGCGTTAACTCCAGCCTCTGCCTTGGTTGTGTCTGTTAATACGGTTACACCACGTGCACCAGCAGCAAGTGAATCAGATAATACATATCCGTTTGTCACTGCAGCAGAAGCCTGTGGAATTGCAACCAAAAATGTGCTTGATACGGCTGCAGCCATAACTAAAGCGATTTTTTTGAATGAATTCATTTGTTTCCTTTTCTTTATAGTAGATTGAATCTATCCAGATAATCTTTTACATCATCTGGCATAGACTTTAATTGTATCACATTGGTGCTGTTTGAGTCAAGTGGATCCTTTGGTCTATCTCTAAACGTATGAATCTCTATCTCCTCATTTGTATTTTTTGGGGTATGTGATATAGCCCCAAATATTGCTCCACACACAGCATCTGCCAAGTCCTTGGAAGATTTTCTTGGGTGGTCAACTCTATTGTTTTTCATAATTTTTAACTCTGTTAACTCTTCAAACAAAAGTTCAATTGCAGGCATTATTAGTCTTTCTTCATATACTAGCATAGCCATATCTTCATAATGTTTTTTTGCAATAGAAACAGTTTCGGTTCTAATTCCAACTTGTTTTAATTCATTCTGAATATCAAATGACTGCCAACGGTCAAACGAAACCATTCCAATATCAAAACCCTGTCTACGTAAATTCTGAATCCACAATTTTACTTCAGAAAGATTTACTGGGCCTTCAACCTTTGGCTCCCAATATACTACTGCATCTACTACGACTACAGGTGCTACTTGCTGATAATCTTTAATTACCTGAATATTTACCCATTTTTCTACGTGTGCAATTGCAACCGCACATTTGTCATGCTTTTGTGCAAGGTCTGCATGGATATAATATTTTTTGTTTGGATCTGGTTTAAATGTTTCGTCAAATCTTTTATGTGTATCTATTGGATTTCTTAAAGTCATGCATGCTCTTATTTTTTCTACCTGCTTAAAAAATGCATCAGTAGAGTGTGTTGGAACACATGCAAAGCGTTGCATAGCATCACCTAAGTCTGTCATAAATGCAATTTTAAAATCATCGATCTTGCGAGTAGGATTAACTTCCCATGTTGGACGTTTAAGAGCAAATACTCCTGGATACTTGTATGAAATAATTGCATCCTCATCCCACTCAATTTCAAAAGAATTACCTTCCATATCTTCTGGCAAATCTTCATTAATAATAAACTTATGTGTCTTACGTATAACATCTTTTTCTAAAATAACTTTGTCATATTGTGTTGAAATAAAGTCTCCAGGGTAACGAGGAAATGAAAGTAGTGCAACTTTTCCAAGGTCAGGAAAACGAGAATCTACTGAAGCACGAAATGCTTTATAGATATTCTCAGCAGTCTTTCCTTGGTCATTTCCAGTACCAACTTGATTTGCAAAACCAGAAATTTCATCAAGAACTGCAAGGATCAAGTTTAAACCCTCGTGTGATTCTCTTTCTGAGTGACCAGAGTAAACAGTAATAGCATTATCAAACTCAATGCTTTCTGCTTTTGGATTATACTTCCCAGCAAACCATGGAGACTTTTCAATTTTTGTTTTAAAACCTTTAAAAAATACATTCTTGGCCTGTTGTGCGTTAATAGCAACGTTAATAATATCTATAGCATCTCCAGATGGCTTACCAAAATATTTTGCTGGGTCTTTTAAACATAGAAGTTTGTATACAATGTATGCACACGCTACTGTAGATGTGAAGTCTTTACCAGATCCCTTGCCAAGTTGCAGAATAACCTCATTCTTTGTATACTTTTTATAATATCTTGAACCTTCTTCTTGGCCCATTAGATCAATTAAATCTTCTTTTTTATATATTTGACTCATTGCTTCAATGATGTCATATTGAATTTGAGATAGGGGTGGTTGACCTAAAAAATCTTTGCCTTCAACAAAAGTAATTGCATCAACAGGAGTTTCTTTAAAGTTATTGTTTTTAAGTACTTCTAAAAATTCATCATACATCTGAAATTACCGTTATAACTTCGTTTTCTTTTGATATTGTAGAAAGTTTACGCATAATTAAATCACGAACTTCTGGATGTGATGATGCTATATCTCTAAGTATTCCAACAAGAACCTCTTGCCTATTTTCAATCTCTAACATTTCATCTGCAAGTTCTTTGTTTTCTAATAGACCAGCCTTTTGTAACATATCAATACGCTTAGACTCAATATCCATAACAAGTTTGATGGCTGCTGTTTTAGCGCTAAGGTTGTTTGTCATTGATGCTTCATCAATAACCTCATATGATTTTGATATTAGTTTGCTATAGTGAGTGTCTGCTCCAGAAAGCGCTTCTTTTGCACGAGCACGGATAGCAGCACTATTAGATGCAGTAACCTTCCATTCATCAATATACGCAACAACACGTTGTCTTGGAATGTCTAGTTGTTTTGAAATTACTGTTGGGTCGTTTCCTTTTAAATATTCTTCAACAACGTTATTTACCTGATCAAGGTGTTTTACTAAATCTTCTTCAGTTGACATGCTTGCCTTCTAGCCTATTAATTTCATCTTTAATGTAAAATATTGCTTTTTCAAGGTCTTGTATTGTTTTTGATTCATCTTTAAGTCCTGCTCTCCAAAGGTATTTAAAAGCATTCCCAATATTAAAATTACGATGGCGAGTTATTTCTATACATTCAATACCAGAAGGATCTGAAGTATAGTGTAATGGGTTATTAACTTGATCAACAGTTATGTTAAGATTCTCACTCATCATCATTCTCCCAATCAAATACGTCTGGTAAGTCTTTTAATGTAGATAGTGCATAGGTAATTCCAACTGCCCCTACAATTGCTAAGGCTAAAATAATTTTATTTTTATTCATCGTCTAGATTTCCTTAATTTAAATTTTGCAAGGTATACATATATAGTTTCCACTGTACATCCACACTCTTTAGCAATGTCTTCTGGAGTCTTTTTATCTAAAACGTAACGTTTACGAAGCCAAGACTCACTTGTATATAGTTTAGCAGCCATGGCTTTATTTGTCAACCTCTTTTTCATTAATATCATAATTAAATCTATTAGAGTTTTCTATGATCCACTTATCTTGATTTTCAACATCGTATTTTCTTTCATTAATTATCCTATCAATTAAATAGTCTTTTTCAAGAGTAAATGATGGCTCATATACACGAACCCTATTGTTTGGCTGGATGGCAAAATTTCCATCATCTCTTTGTATAACATGACCACATTTGTGATCTGCAGGGCTTTCAGAGTACCCATCGTCTAAAACATTTGTGTCTGGGTTATGCCAATCCAATGTAAATAAGTATGTTCCTTTCTGCATTGTTTTTGTTCTGTCTATATAAGACATTCTAAGGTTTGTTAAATTTTCAAATCTTGTTACGGCAACGTGGTGACTAAAAGAATTCCATAACACTAGATTGTGTAGGTCAACTTCAGGAACTCCTGGCTCTGTACAGAAAGCAGAAATTGGAAGTCTCCACCACAATCCACCATCTGGCATCATAATATGAAACAGTGGGCTTCTAGACTTTAAACTTGAAACACCAAAAATAACACACTCAAAATATTTATCATGGCTGTCTTGATGATTTCTTAAATAATTTCCTCTTACATAACAGTTTATAGGTGGTATGTTTGCATTTAACTCTGGCATTATATATTTATTTTCCAATTCATTGTCTTGGGACCTTGATCAATTAATTCAAACATCTGTTGTTCAAATTGTTTTCTTAGTTGCTCATACAGTTTAGGGTTAACTTCTTTTAGTTTGTCTGTAATAGAATATAACATTTCTCCAGTATTACTGTCAATACTTGATATCTCTAAAGCATTTTGTAAAACTAGATGCTCTATCATTGCTTCTGTTCTAATGTCCATTTTATAAAAACGCCTTCTCCCAGTTATGCATTGCCCAGTGGCCGATTCCACAAGCATCTGCTATATCATTATCCGTAATAGCCTTATCATATTGAACATTAATAAATTTAATAGTTCTTTGCTTTCTTAATTCTCTTTCATATGATTTAAACCAAGAATCTGATTTTCCTGGATTTTGTGATCGAATAAATAATTTTTCATCTTTAGAAATCTTTTTGTTGCCAATGAAGTTTTGCCATGTAATTGGTGCAACCTTTCCTATTGTCTTTGTTCCAGATTGCCCTGCTGCTCCAAGAATAGCACCCTGAACTAGTGCAAGATCTGCAGCAGTCTTAGGACTATTCATAAATACAGTATGCTCAATTACTATTGCTTCAAACCCATCATAATAATCAAGAAATGCCTTTACTTTTTGACCAGCATCCATTACCTTTTGATATGTGTCATTTCCAGAAAAGTTTATCTTTCCAACAGTGCTCAATATTTTTTCTTGAGTGTTAAACAAAGCAAAAGCAAGACTATTGGTACTAGCATCTATAGAACAAATGGTCTTTGGAATAATTTCTAAACCCCACTTATTTTTTACCATTACCTTTTCCTTTTATCTCTTTTAGTGCTTTTTGAACACTGCTTGGATTTACATTACATAAAACACAAAGATTTTCATCATTATATATAGATAACTGAGATCCACATTGTTTGCAAGATCTTTCCTTACCCTTTCTTTTTTGCCGACGAGTGGCAATATATCTTTCTGCAATCTTTTGTTTTGTAGCATCTTCTCTACAAATTGGAGAGCAATATATCTGATAACTTATATCTGAGTTAAACTCAGTGTCACACCAACTACAATGCTTCGTCATTCAAAGGCTCCAAGGAATTAATCTTAATATCCCCTACCTCTGCTGACGCACACGCTTTTTGAATTGGACAGTTTTTACAGATCTTAGAATTTGATCTATAATTTTTTTTAGGTAGAGTCCTATCTACCCAAGCCTTTCTAACTGTCCTCATCCAATCAAACGCTTGGTCTACCCACCTGCGATAGTGATCATTTACTTCTACTGGCAAAATTAATAACTCATGATTATTTTTATTTTCATAAATTAACACAGCCTTTGCCTTTTTTAAAATTTTCATATAGATTAACAATTGAATAAGGTGACCAGTCTTTGGCTTCATGTGTGCCTTACGGTATTCAAAACCTTCGTTCATCACTGTTTTAATTTCACCAAGCAGTGGCTCTCCCTGCCAGTTAAGCATAACGTCTCCATAGCCAAAAATTGGTGGATCAGAGTGTGTAATAGTAAATTCTGAATCAATTAAAAAATCTGGAACATTTCCCATAGCAGATTGAATTCTTTCATGCGATTTAGTTCCTGCTGTCATATTAGCAGCGCCATAGGCATCTGCATTGTCCTCAAATGTCTGACCATCAAAAGCCAGGTACCAGTATCTTGGACATTCTCCATGACCGTAGGCAATTGTAGATGGAGCAAAAGTTTTCTTTTGCGTATGTTTATCAATTCTGTTAATTGTATAACCACTTTTTATCATATCAGTTAACCCAGCCACATCTATTGAATGTACTGGAGGAACTTCTTTTTTAACCATAATCTGCTGTAATAAACTTTTTGTCATTTTTTACTCGTTTCTATTAGTATAAGTATAGCAGATTAGCGTGTAATATATTTTAATGCAGACACTAAATTGTTTAGTGATTCTGCTGCAGTGTAATAAAGGTTCTTTTTCCCACGATCTGACTTGTCTACATTTGCCATCCAGGTTGCTTTAAAAGCCATCTTTGCTGCGATAGCCTGAAGACGCACAATTTCAATATGTGCTACATTTAAAGGAATATCTGGCTTAATAATAATCTTAGCAATAAATGTAAGCGCTGCAGTTAGTTCCTCGTCTTGCATATAGTCTGCAATTTCTGAAAGACCATTTACCATATCAATTGTTGTGTTTTCGTTTTGCATTTTTTATCCCATCTAGTAGTTATTTATGTGCCTCTGATATTTTTTTCAAAGACTCTTCTTTTTTGGTAAAATTTTCTTTATGCTGTAAAAATACTGGATCCAAGTTCCATTTTTTAATTTTTTCTTTTTTTAATTCTAGTGATTTAGTAACAAAGTCTAAATCTTCAAAATCTTTTTTTGTTGAAAAATGCATAGTTAAAATTTCTGTATTGTCTCCTTCTTTAAATAGTACTGGCTCTCTCCAGTGTGCTTGACCTGCACCCCAAAAAATAAGAAGGTCTCCATATTCAAGACTAAAACTTTTATCTTCAATTACTATTGGCCAGTCAATGTTTGTATACAATTGACAGTACATTGTAAGTTTAGAGAAATAATTGTCTAAGTCGTAGCGAACTGGAAATTTTGGATTTGCATTTATATTATGTTTTTTGTTATAACTAAAATAACTGTTACGGTACATAAATACCTCTTCACCAACTATTTTTGAAGCAAAATCTTCAAGTTTTTTTTGTATAGGCTCTGGGTAAATTACTTCTATTTGCATTCGTGCTATAGATAGCAAAACAAGTGGAGAATAAAACTCATCTAAATCTTTAGCCTTTTTTTGATATTTTACTATTGAAAGTAAAGCCTCTACTTCTTCAGCAGTAAGAAAACCTTTTATAATTTGTGGAACTATTTTATTTTTTGGTTCGTATCCTGTATTTATAACTTTTTCAGACAACATTATTTTTATCTAACGACTTTGTTATCTAATTTATTTTCTTTAAAGTATTTAGTTTTCATTTCAACTAGGTGTTTGATTCTTTCTTTTCTTTCTTCTTCATTTCTTGCTTTTAAATTTAATTCATTATAATCTTTTAGATTAGAAAAGTGACAGGTTAACATTTTTACACTATCATCAGTATTAAATTTTTGTTTTTCTCTCCAATGTAACCTTCCAGCACCCCAAAAAATTAACAAATCCATGTATTCTAAAACAAATTTTTCGCTTTCTACAAATATTGGCCAATCAATTGTTTTATCTAATTGATAATCAAAAGTTATTTTTGAATAATAGTTATCAGAGTCATAATGAAATGGAAGTTCTGATGTGTTGTTCTCTCCAAAGTCTGAACCAGAATATTCTAAATAACTGTTATGAGTCATTACAACCTCTTCTCCACAAATACTGGATGCAAGATCTTCAAATTTTTTCTTAATATGTTCTGGATAAACTAATTCTACATGCATTCTTCCAAGATTATTTAAAACAATTTTTTGATAAAATTCATCATCTCCGTTATAAGATTTGGCAGAATTAATTACATTTTCCATTTCTTCTACTTCGGATTTTGATAAAACGCCTTTAATTATTTGTGCATCAAAATTATTTTTTGCAGCAAAAGGTTTTGCATATTTATTTATATAATCATTTTTCATATTAGTTTTTCTCCTTTTTAGTAAACTTAACTAGTAAAACTTTTTCAAAATCTAAATCAGACATCTTAATAAAAGGTCTAGAATGATACTGATTTACGCCATCAAAAAGAACTGCTGAATTGTTTTCTAAAACAAAACTTTTGTCTTCTACAACAACTGGCCAAACAATATTTGTTTCAATACAATAGTCAACAACTATTGCATCAAACCCATCTCCATCTTTATGGGGCAATAACTTGGGAATTCCATACTTATTGCTATATTCTATATATGTTGTGTTTCCAGCATAATAATAATCATCCCAGTTATTATCTATTAAAATTTTTTTAAATTCGTTAAGACATTCATCTGATAATGGTACATTTTGAATAGTAACTCTACCCATTGATTTTCGCCAAATCTTTACTGGATAAGTAATATTTTTATCAAATTCTTCTTCTGTGACTTCTAGGGAATTAAAATAGTGATCAACAGTATCTTTTATTTCTTGTATACTTTTGTCTGATAAAACGTTTTCTACATATATATTATTAAACACTTAAACTCCTTTTATTATACACTATTATACACTATCCTCTATGATTTGTTCTAAAATACTCATTTCAATTATAGCAAGTCTGACCTTAGAATTCCCCTCGCCTATTACTACAACAATTGCTGGGTCGTTGCCATTTTTTATAGCATCAGTTGTTGCCTTAGCCCATACTTCTTTGTTTAAAGTAAAAGACTTTCCAACTTCTTTAAAGTCCACAGTAAAATTTTCCCAAGATGCGTCACCTTTGTGTGTTCCACGTCCTGAGTTCTTGTGCTGTTTAGCACCTATTCTTTTACTTTCACTCTTCTCCGTCAAAATCTCTCCTCTTTCTTTTTCCAAGATAAACCGTTGTTAAATGTTTTTGTTTGCACATCCAGGTAAGAGTTTTAGTTTCAGCGTAACATCTTAATGTTAAAACAACTTCTTTGCATGTATGGCATGGCCACTTTCCTGGATAGACTGTGTAATTAGACACTTAGTCTTGCCTTAATAGATTCTTGTAAATCAAGATCTTCTCTTACACGATTGACAAATGCTTCTTTACCCTGAACCTTTGTACCATCAGGAAGTATATACCAAGCGCCTGTGCGTTCAACAATACCATTTAGTTCTGCGGTAGTAACTAAATCACCGATTGTGTCAAGACCAATGTTGTCACCTCTAAAATAAAAATCATATTCACCAGACTGGAATCCTGGAGAAGTTTTAGAAAACTGTAACTCCCAACGAATAGTTCTTCCAACCTTTTCTTCAATAAGTTTATCCCCTACTTGAATCTTGCCTTTAATTGCTTGATTGTCTGATTCCGAACTAAATAGTTTAACAATGCAAGAGGAATAAAACTTAGTAGCCTGACCACCAGAAGGCTGCTGACTAGTATACATAGCATTAATATTATTACGAGACTGGCTAATAAGCACAAGCAAAGTAGGCTTAACTTTATTATTAGCATAGTTAAGCATTTTCCATGCATTGCTAAAGTCACGAGACTCTGCTCCAATCTGTTTAGTATTTTCTAAAGGCTTCATTTCATCTGTATCTTTTTCAAAATAGATTGCAGGAAGCATTGATGTAATAGAGTCTACCACAATTAAGTCAACTCCTGCATTCATTAAGCCAACACCTACATCAACCATGTCACTAATAGTTCTGGCTTGTGAGTAGATTAGTTTTTCTGGATCTACACCAAGAGTTCTAGCCCAGTCCTCTGAGTATGACATCTCTGAATCAATCCATGCACAAAGTTTTCCTTCTGCTTGTGCTAAAGCAATCATTTGAAGGCACATAGAAGACTTTGCAGAGGACTTTGAGCCCCATATAAGGACTTGTCTACCGTAAGGCAAACCACCTCCTAGGGCACGGTTTAAACCAAAACTAGGTGTAGGTTGATATTCATAATTAACGCCTACTCCGCTACCTAATTTCTTTCTCAACTTGGGATCAAGTTGTGCTAATGCTTCTTCTATACTAACCGACATGTACATCCTCCAATGTGACTGTTCCGTCTTTTGTTTTTCCAAAATCAAACTTGTATGACTTTCCTTCTTCAATATTCATATATGCCTTTGCAAATGATGTAGGAAATACAGTAATGGAGTGAAGGTCTCTCCTTGTATCAGCAAGCGTAAGAGATGCCATCTTCTTTCCTGTCTTTGTAATTCTTGGTTTAAAGGAGACTACAAACATTTCTTCATCTGTATATGGTAGTTGCTTATAACTTAAAAACTTTACAAGTGCATGAGATGATTCTTTTATCTCGTCTGAAGGTATGAAAGACACAATCCTATTATCATTACACAAGACCAAATAAGAACGACCTGTCTCAATAGTCGTATTTTCATCATCAAATATACCGACACTGCCAGTTTTGTCCAAAATTTCAACTCGTGACCATCCTGTTCCTCGCTTAATTGATTTTACCATACCCATAAAAATGTATGATCCCTTTTCTTCAAAGTCAACAATGTCCTGAATAAATGCGTAATAGTGAGAAGGTATTGTAATGTTAAACTCTGGAAGGTTTAAGTACTCATATAGATTCTCTTTAATTTCCTGATCATTTCTAGGATTATCATTAAAGGTTGCAGCACCAGTTACTCTTAGTGCTTGCAGTGCACGACTGTTTACTCCGTTTCCTTTAGTAAATGTAAATTCTTCAAGTTCTTTGTACGAATTGAATGGTCGTGCAGATATGTATCTTTCGCCAATCTTGTCAGATATGAACTTGATAGCACTGAGTCCAAACCTAATACCTTTACCCTCAATTTTAAAATCAATATCCGAATCGTTAATGTGAGGTAACTTAACGCTAATACCCATTCTTTTTGCTTCAATAAGATATTCAGTTCTTGCATCTTTGTCCTTTTCATTTTTTAATACTGAGTACATAAACTCAAGTGGGTAATAATATTTTAGCCATGCAGTCCAATAAGATAGTGTCGAATATGCTACTGCGTGAGACTTGTTAAATGAATAACCTGCGTGAGCCTCAAAGTCATGCCATAAATCACGAGCAGCATTAGGAGTAATAAACTTAGATGCTCCCTCTACAAACTTTTCTTTAAACTGATCAAACTCTTTAGCATCTTTTTTCTTTCCAATAATTTTCCTAACTTTATCTGCTTCTGACATTGACATACCGCCAAGGTGTACGCATGCTTGCATAACTTGTTCCTGGTAAAGAATACAGCCGTAAGTGTCTTCCGTAAATTCTTTTAGGACTTGGTGTGTGTAAGATATGTTTTGACGACCATGCTTACGATCAACATAGTCTTTTCCAATAGTATTCATTGCACCTGGACGAACAAGAGCATTTGATGCTGCAAGTTCATTTAGATTCTTTACACCCATCTTAACAATAAGATTTGTATATGGTGCTGCTTCACACTGAAACACTCCTTTTGTATATCCGTCTGAGAGCATTTGATAAACATTTGTATCATCCATCTTTATCTTAAGAAGATCTATTTTTTTGCCATCTCGTTCTTTAATTATATCAATTGTGTTCTTAAGAACTGATAAAGTTTTAAGACCCAAAGCATCAATCTTAATTAAGCCAATTCTTTCTGCTTCTTCCATATCAACGCCAACCACAGGAATTCTTTCATCCGATCCAGGAGAAGATCTTGTTTCTAATGGTGCATATCTAAAGATTGGTTCTTTACTTGTTACTACACCTGCTGCGTGGATTCCTGTACCACGAATACGACCACGAAGTTGCTCTCCGTATATTTCTACTTCTGGATATTTTTCACGGAACTCTATTGTTGACTTTGAGGTACAGTAGTCGTCCCATGAGTCTACTGTTTTTAAAACCTTATTAACATCTGACAACGGAATATTAAGTACTCTTGAAACATCTCTAACAATTCCTTTACCTGTAAACTCAAGAAAGGTAGCAATAGATGCAACATGTCTGTACTGTCTAACAAGATAATCTTTTACTTCTTCACGACGAGTGTCTTGAATATCTGTATCAATATCTGGAAAGTCGTTGCGGTCTGGATTAATAAAACGAAAAAACAAAAGATTGTGTTTAATGGGATCAATGTCTGTAATCTTTAGTGCATAACAAACAAGTGATCCAGCAGAAGAACCTCTCCCTGGTCCAACCATAATGTCTTCTTTTTTAGCCCAATTAATCATGTTACTCACAACAAGAAAATATGGAGCAAACTTCTTGTCTTTAATAATCTGCAACTCTTCTTCAAGCCTATCAAGATACTCTTGATTATTTGATAAACCTCTTTCTGCAAGACCAGCAAGTGCTAACTCTTTTAACTCTTTATCTGGATTCTTGTATTGCGCTGGTAGTAAATCTAATCCTTCTTGGATTCCATAGTCCCCAATTTTTTCTGCAACCTCTAAAGTGTTTGAATAAATGTCTGGACGATCAATCCCCTGAGCCTCCATTGCAGACTTAATTTCTTCATATGAAAGTAAATGAATGTCAAACTTGTTAAATGTAATTTGTCGGTCTTCTCCATAAAGATAATCAAGTCTTTTCATCATGTCAGGCTTCTTCTTGGATTTTTCAAAAGTGTGTTCTTTATCAATCTTTACATGTGTATTAAGAAGTAATTTAAATTCTTGAATTTCTTTTTGATCTGTATGGCTGTGATGACAGTCTGGTGTTACAACAACTTTTACGTTATACTCATCTGCCAAAGCAATTAATTGTTTGTTTATTTCTGCAGTATTGTGTGGCATTACCTCAACATAATAATCATTATTAAATACACGCTTAAACCATGCAATATAATCTTTTGCTATAGCAAATTCGCTATTCTCAAGTGCCTTAACTAATACGCTGCTTGGGCATGCAGATGTTACGATAATTCCTTCAGAATACTTTTCAAGTATTTCAAAGTCAAATCTTGGCTTTTTAAAGTATCCTTCTGTCCAAGATATTTCACTAATTTTATTTAAATTCTCTAAACCAATTTGATTCTTGGCGAGAAGAACTATATGGTTATAGACTAGATCTAGATCTCCGTCTCTTTCAGACTTATCTCTAGTGTCAAATCTATCTTTACACATATAGCCTTCTACGCCAAGTATAGGCTTAATACCCTTTGCTTTTGCAATACGGTGCAGTTCCCTATGCCCAGATAAAGTACCGTGGTCAGTGATAGCAATTGCTGGCATCCCTAACTCAACTGCACGGTCAACGTATTCTTCTGGAGTAGCAATCCCGTCAAATAACGAGTAATGAGTATGTACGTGTAAGCCTACGTAAGACATCTACTACCAGTCGATATTAGTGCTGGTAACAGATGGAGTGTCAAATCCAAAGTAGAATGCTTCTTGCTCTGGATATGGAACCTCACGAACAACCTTTTCTAGGTTGAAGAATTCAAAACCTTCCCATGCAAATGGTTCTGCATCTGGCTTTGAAGGTAGAAGTGTGTAATTGGTTTCAGTTCCCTGACCATTACGCTTTAACTTCCACTCAAGATTTGAAATGCTACCTGTATCAAGTGCATATTCACGAATGTTATTAAATGCTGATTGTTTAGAAATTCCTTGGGACCAAACAGCAATGTATGGATCTTCAAGTCCGTCATTCATTAGAACGTTGCAATAGAAACGCAAACGTGCTCTCCAACCTGACTTTGGTTCCTTACGTGCCATTTCGCATCCAAAACAACGTCCCTCAGAGTCCTGAGTACATGCTGCCTTGCGCTTGTAATCCTTTGGATTTGTGTGTTCTGAAACTACTACAGAAAGACCACGAGTCTCTGAATAGTTTGCTGAGTCAACGTCTAGTTCTTCAACAAAACGAACCTTTGCTGATTGCCCATCCGCAAGTTTTACCCAGCGAACTTTTTGTCCTGTGCCTTCGTACTTTGGTTTTTCGAGCAGGGCATTGATATCTTTTAGTCCCTTAATTACGCTCATACTTTTTCTCCTTCGTTTTTTATTTTATGTAGATATTCGTCAAACACTATTGATGATTTTATAATCTCATCATTTTTTTGAACTATATCAGTATACATCAAAATTGACTCATTGTCAACTAAAGAATGTAATAGTTTATAATCATATAACTCATTGCCTAAATATACGGCAAGCCATGATGGATAAGAAAACACACTATTTATGCTATTCCCAAAAACATCAGAAAATAAATTATTTTTCATATCTTTCAAAAACTTTTTTAATTTTGGTGGCATAGTGTTTTTTTGAATAAAATTTTCCCAAAAAACAGTATTAGTTTTATTTGTTATGTAATGCAAATATATAAAAGAATGAACTTCTTCATTTATATTACAAAAAATATTATTAAAATCATTTTCTTTCTTTTTTGACCTATTATAGAAAATTTCTATAAAGTTTTTATCAGTAATAGTCTCTAGCATTTGAGATAGTATTGATAAGGAGGTAGCCTCTAGTGGTTCAAAAAAACCAGAAGAAAGTCCAAGAGCAAGACAATTATTTCTTAATGGCGTATAAAAATACCCACTATCAAATTTTATTTTTTTCTTTATATCTACATCATTACCAAATTTATTTTGTATTTCTTTAATAGCATCAGATTCAGAAATAAAAGAAGAGTCGTAGACATATCCACAACCATACCTATCTTGAACTGGAGCCTTCCATGCCCAGCCATAGTCCATTGCTATTGATTCTGTGTATAATTTAATTTTGTCTTCTTTTATCCAAAAGGCTATTGCTGAATCACATGGCAAACTATTTGACAAATCATTCCACTCAGAGTTAAACTTTTTTCCTATCAAAAGCCTATTGGATCCAGTACAATCAATAACAAAATCACAATCAACTTTACTATTTGAAAAAATTAATTCTTTAATATCTCCATTTGTATCAAACACACAATCTTCAAAGTCATCATCAATTATTTTAATATTTCTTTCAATTGCAATAGATCTTAAGAACGACAACATTTTTTGTGCATCAAAATGTAATGAATGATGTGCTTTATTAAATTTATGATTATCAGATAGATATGAAAATGGATTTATTTTATTCAAATTTCCATCTTTTAAAACTGCATATGATGCAGCCTTGGAAAATTCTTTATGCATTTCTACCTTAAAATCTAAATAATTTTTATATTTGTTTTTTGATAGTAAGTTTGTCTTTATAAAATTTTTAATAGATTTTTTAAAATTTATAGGATCATAAATATGAAGCCAGTAATATTTGTTATTGTTTGCCCATCCAGTAAACTTAATTCCATTTTTGACGGTAGCCTCGGCATTCATTAAAGATTTATCAATATCAACATCTATTTTTTTTAATAAATAAAAGAAGTTTGGATTGGTGCCTTCCCCAACACCTATCGCACCAATCCTACTGCTATCAATAATAGTTACTTCAGCGTTTTTGATTGTTTTTTGTAAATAAAGTGCACTGACATACCCAGCGTTTCCCCCACCTACAACAACTATTTTCACAAAATTGCCTCACTAACTATTGTATTTAAAATTTTACTTAGCCATATTTCTTTGATCATATCCAAACTTATTTATCATTTCAACAGATGGCATCCAGGTATGAGAGTTTTCTTCTACTCCATGACCTTCTACAATTCTATTAAACATATTAAATGCTGCACAAACAACGATTGCTTCTTTTAACTGATCTTCAGAAAATCCAGCATTCAGAACTGCTTCAACATGTGTGCTATTTATGCTTGATGGTGAAGTAGTTAAAACTTTTACATAATCTAAAATAGTTTTTAATTTATTTTCTTCATAATTTCCGTCAATGGCATCTTCTAACGCTTTTTCGTCTGCACCAATTGAAATTGCAAAAGCCTTATGTGATCCTGTACAAAACTTACAAGAGTTTAGTGATGATGTGAATGCTGCAATAAACTCTCTATCCTTTGGATCTAAAAACCCAGGCTCTCTTAGTATTTCTTGAGCAAAAGAAAGTAATGGCATAAACTTGTTTGGCTGTTGCATAAATACATCTGCTATAGTTTGTCCGCTTGGAACTGATTGTAGTAACATTTATTTTCCTATCATTAGTTGGATTGAATCTGAAAAGTTTGAATTTAATTTAGTAATTTCGGAATCGTCCATATCACCAATATCTTTATACTTGCTATCCAGATTTATTACAGAAACTCTTGAGCCAAGTTTTTCAATAATCTTTGTCTTCATATTTCCACCTGCTTCATCGTTGTCTGCAATAACTATTATATCATTAAAACATTTTTGAAGCAATTCTATCTGAGTGTTTGAAACATTAGATCCAAGAGTGGCAACTGAGGACAGTCCACACTGATCAAGTCTAATAGCATCAAAGGATGACTCAACCACATATACTCTGCTAGATGACTTAACCCTATTTAGATTAAAGAGTGTTTTTGATTTTGGTAATCCTGGAGTATTCTTAAATTCTTTTCCGTCAACAGATCTTCCAACAAATCCAATTGGCATTCCATCTGGACTGTGAACTGGAACAGTTACCATATCTTGTTTTTCTGAATAACCAAGAGAGAATTTAGACCAAGAAATATTTGTTATTTTTCTGTAATTAAAATAATCTTTTGCCCTGTCTGAAGATAGCAAATTGTTATGAAGCCTTTTTAAAATTAATTCATCAAATAGGGTGAACTCTGGTTTTTGATAAAGAGCCTTATTTATATCTTGCTCTAGGTTTCCTTCTTGCTCTTTGCTTTTGATAAATCTAATTGACTCAAAATATGTTCGTCCAGAAACATGCATTACAAACTCAACAAGACTAGCAACGTGATGGCAAGAAAAACAAAAAAATGTTCCGTTATACTTATCAATTTCACCAGCAGGTGTGCGATTATTATTATGAAATGGACAAAAAATTATGTAGTCAGAATCTATTTCTGATTCAACTGTGATACCTGAGCCTGTGACGACTCTTTTAATTTGTTCTTTAGTGTATAAATTGCTTTGCTTCCGTCTATTCCATTTATCCATTCGCTTTGCTTTCTCCCTGTACGTATCCCATATATTGTTATTTCAAATTCAAAATATTTCTTTTTTTCATTATAGTCTATTGTAAAATCTATGTCAATATCAAGTCTAGGGACATATCCAGATAAACGCATTTCAGACTCAATAAGTCTGGTGTATTCGTTTTTAAGTCGGCCAATTGCTGACTCATCGTAGATTACTCCACTTAAATTGAACCTTTTTATAGGTTTGTGATGATAGTTCGCCATGTAACATATTATACCTACTTATCTTCAAAATCTTTATATCTGTAATATCCCTTGTCAAAATCAACCTGTACAAGAAAGTCTCCCATAAATCCATTACGATTCTTTCTAAAGGCACACTCAATAACATCGCTATTTTGTGCACGACCAAGTGCAATTACCCAGTCAGCATCATATGCAATCTGTCTTGACCAAGAAGTTTGTCCTAGAGTAGGGACGCTTGTTAAATCATTTGCATCATCTGGTGTAGCAGAAGAGATAGCAATAATAGGAACTTCTTCACCAATAGCCATTAGTTTAAGTTCTCTTGAAAGGTTTTTCATTCGTACCGTTTCATTTTCTGATTTTTGATTTGGAGACATTAACTGAAGATAGTCAACAATAACAAAGTCTGGCTTATACTGGTCAATCTTTCCACGAAGAACTGATGGATTAATTTCTCCACCTTGATCATTTGAGATAATGTGAAACTCTGGCTTACCCTGTAGATGTTTAGCATGCCAAGCCTTAAGAGTGTCTAACTCTACATTTCCGTTACTTAATTTTCTGTGGGACCAAAGACCCTCACCCATAATAGTAAATACACGATTACGAACTTCTGTTTCTGACATTTCAAGTGAAATTATAAGAGGCGTCTTACCCTGTTTCCAGGCCTGTACAGCAAAGTAAAGAGCAAGCCAAGACTTTCCAATACCTGGATATGCAAGGAAGACTCCTAACTGTCCTGGCATAATTCCTGAAGGAAGATAGTTGTCAAATCCTGGTAGTCCAGTTTTAATACCAACATGGCCTGCAGCCTGTTGTACTTTAAGATTTTCAAAATAAGCAACTGCAGATTCTAGATCTGTTACATCAATGTCACGAATTGCAGACGTGTTCTTTTTTAATTCTGATGTTTGTGTAATTAGGTTATCTAATGCCTTGTTACCTTCGCCCTGCTGAACATCTCCAGCAGCAGATCTTAAAATATCTTTTAGGCTGTCAGTTAAATATTCTGTTTGCAATTCTTCAAGATGATGTTTTGTTGCTCCAACACCTTCTATTGGTTGGAAGTCTCTAAATTTATCTACAACAAGATTGGTTGGTGGAACAGAACTGTTGTGCTCAAAATAATTTCTTATAAACTCCCAAACATCATTGTGAGTTCTAAGAAGGTTATCGATGTTTGCCTGAAGAAGTACATGCACCTGCTTATCATTTAGGACTGCTGAAATTACTTTTGCTTCTGCATTATTCACTTAGCCACTCCTTTGCCATTCTTCTTCTTTCTGCTCTTTCTTTATTATCCTGATCTTTATCTAATTTTGCTTGTAATATTTTTTCCGCATTGTAAGCAAAGTAACTCCAAGAAGGAGACAAAGAAACGTTAAAGTAATACTCAAGAATATCATAGCACTGTCCTATTCCATATGACTCAATAAGAGCATCTGAAGCCCATTGTTCTACATTTAAATTTAATGATGGCTTTTTTTCATACTTTGCAGTATGATGCTTGCTGTATCTTGAAAGCAAAGCCATTCGGTCTTTGCGTTCGGCCATTATTCGTTAATCTCAGCCTTTGCTTCGTTAATTTTTTCAGTTAGTCTGTTTTCAACAAACTGATAGACACGATCAAATGCTTGGTTTATATTTTCTCCATTTTTACGTGAATCAACAATTCCAAGATCAATTCTTAGTGATTGAAAGTTGCCAAGATTAAGTGTGTATCCCAATGTAACAGATACCTTTGTGTCTTCGTTTTCCATTTCATACCCTTCGTTAAATAGACTCATTCCACACTGGAATAAACCTTCCATCTTCAGTTCTTCTATATGTAAGTATACCGTCTCCCATCCTGCGTGTCAACTCTTGCTGTGATGGTGTAATGTCGTTTGTTATTAAATTATCTTTTCTTGGTCTACCAATATGGTATGAAGCAAGTATATCACGAATCTCTTTTACTTGTGATTCTGAGTAATATGACCTAACTCGAAATCCTCTTGCTCCACCCTTTTGTGATCCAGTTGGAAAAGGAATGACTCCTCGTTTCATTAATGATGGCATATATTTTTTATGACGATTAACTAAATCAGCAGTCTGGCCAACGGTGTATGCTCTTTCTCTTTTATTTTTAAAATCACTAACTAAACAACTTTCAATTCTATCTTGTGTAATGTTATAAACAGACATTATCCCATTGGATCTATTTATATGATAAATTCTAACAAGATCTTTGTTGAGAAACCAAACCTTTTTATTCCCCTGTATTATAGGGGACTCATTGTAGCCTTCGCTCTCAATACTTCCTTTTTTAGTAGCCATTGTCCCTCTGCCGTTGCTGTAGGTGGATGAAAAAATCTTCGTGATCCGCAGTATATGCAATGAATTTCCAAATGATCAATTTTACTGTACTGTCTGTCTATGAACATTTTCCGTGTACATTTTATACATTTTATCATTCTTAATTTGGAATTCCAATTATAATAAGATTAACATCAACAGACATATCTCCAGTTGTTCCGAATCTAACAATTCCCTCAACTTTAGATGTTGTAACGGTTTTTAAAACTACTGAAACATTTTTACCAGCATCTGTGCCACCGATATTAATTGGTGTTGCAGTAGCAATTGGTGCATATTTAAAATCAGTTGGAAAATCATAAGAAAACGCAACTTCTGTTCCAGCATTTCGTGTAGAACTGTTTACAACGCTCACATATCCACCAATAATTCTAGCCTCAGAAGCCTTTACACTTTGTTTTCCAACCCCTGGTGTGTCTACTGTTACATACTTGTATACTGCTGGAGATATTTGTGAAGATAAATCATTTATTGCTGTAGCCAACTGATAGATATAGGAAACATCTAGTGGTTGGCCTCGCTCTGGTAGTGGTAGTTTTGCCATAATATATCTATTATACCATCAAACATTTTCCTGTGTTGACTCAAAAAGGGTTGAGCCTGTATATCTTTGTTTTGGAAATGTTGGTACTTGTACAGCAATCTGTACCTTATTTGCACTAGATTTAATAACTGTAGAATAGGTTGTTGTAAAAACAGTAGAAACAAACTGCCATGGCTCATTATCCCATTTAATATAAACATCAAATTCAGATTTTGTACCAGCCTCTGGAACCCACACTGCGGTAACTACCTCGTTTGTCGAATCTATAGCAATTCTATAATCTATAACAGTTACATCTGGAAGCGCAACGTTATACTTAATTGACCAGTGAGAACTTCTATTTTTATCTTCTGATACAACTCTAAATCTGAACGCATAGTCTTTATTTTCTCCAGATCTCTGTGGCAAAGAAGATTTTGGGATTATTACTTTTTTAATACCGTTATCTGGCAATGCCATTATTGAACATCCAAAGCAAACCTAAACTCAATATAGTTTGTTGTGTTTGCTAATTTAATTATAGGCTGTGCTCCTATATTTTTAATAATAGAATAACCACTCATTCCATACAATGGATTTGCAGTGCTGTTGTTTTCTAATCTAATTGCATCAAGGCATATATAAAAATTATCTGTTACCGACCCACCATCTGTTACAGAAGCAAGAATTTTAACTACGTCAACTTGACTCCATGTAAAACCAGAACTTTTGTACAGTTCCTGTAATTGTTTTGTTGCAACTACATATCTATTTGTACTAAAGTCATGCTGACCTACTCCCGTTCCATTATTTAAGTTTACTTCAAACCTTGCCCATTCTCCAGAATTATGAATGTCTGATGACGCAAACTCAACAATAATTTTTACATTGTCTGGAACAGCGGTAGACTCTCCATTTTTATTAATTACAGTAAATGCCAATTTAATTTCATCAGTTGGAGCATTTCTGTTAAAGTCTAATTCTGCTCCAGTTAAATGAAGGTGTTCAGATCCAGCATTAATAACAAGGCGATTATTAATATCAGTTGATATGTCTGACAAGTCTCCTCTAAGAACAACAATGTTATTAAAGAACCTACATCTTTCATATCTTAGATATCTATTTTGATTTGTAAAAATACGATTGTCAGCATTTGTTTGAAATACAGGACTTGTTGTATTTATAACGTTGTTTTGTAAATCTCCATCTAGTGGTTCGTATATAATTGGAATAGATGTTGCTGTAGTTGTAGTATGATATTCCCAGTTCTCATCTTGAGTAAATGCATAAATTGACTTACTGTCATATGCTCCTGTAGAAGTATTTGATCCCGCAGAAAATATACCAACCTCTGTTATTTCATATCTTTCTTCTGATGGAAGTTCTGCCGTAAAAACAAGTTTTGTTATATTATCTTCAGAGACATAACCACGAGAAATAATTGGAACACGGAACATCTCAAAATTAAGTCTTTCCTTGTTAGAATAGTCACCAAGAACGCCATCTGATGCTAATGGCTTTGCTCCGCAGCCAAGAGCAATATATGAGGCATAGGCTGGAGCCTGTCCTAGTAGGTATTTTGCTAAAATATTTTTTCCAGTATTAGTAATCATTTAATTCACCTCATATATTGTATCATTAAATATATCCCCACCACTAAGTATTTGTACTTCTACCTGTTCATCTTTTTCTAAATTAACTACATTTATTATTAAATTTCCTGTATCTGAGTCAATATATGCTGTTTCATTATTTCCACCAGTTCCAACTGTAGGTATTTTTTTGTCTAGTTGTATTGGAAATTTTTTAAAATAACTCTCTAGGGTATCCTGTAGCGAAATAATGTTTTGCGGATTGTATTGATAGTTTAATAATGTCAGGTTTTTGATTGGTTGATAAATAACATTTTGACCACTGACAATATCTGATCTTGATATATTAATAATTTCTTGCCCACCTATGTCTTCAAAAACAAGATCAGTCATTATTTCTATTGGAAGTGACTCATCTGTTATAACAAAAATATCTTTAGATGCTGCAAGAACACCGTCTGATGCAGTAGATGCATTAGGTCTTGGCAGATTTGGTGTTGCTTCAACCATTTTATACCTCACTCAGATATATATTCATATCTGGACCTTCTGAGTTTTTTGCATACTCTATATTATATACTACAAACCTACTTGAAACACCAGAAACCTGATCAACTAAGTCATTATCTTGATAGTCAATAGTAACAATATCTCCTAGTTGTAAGGTTGGAGTTGCAAAAATTTTTAAGCCTACAGACCTTCTAGGTTTAATCACTTTATTAACAATCCATTCCATTAAACTATTAGCATCATCCTGTGTCTGAATATAAGGGGTTTCTAATGAAAAATCTTTTTTGCCGTATGTCATTCTACTAACTTTTATATCTTTAAAGTCATTGTCGTACTTAGTTGGAGATTTAATTAAATTTGAACCTGAAATATCTGGATTTGAAAAATCACTATTTTTACTAAAATATTCATCCATAGTTAACTCGTGCTGGGATTCTTGTGTAAATGTCACACCCTGAATTCTTAAATAATTTCCAGTTGTTTCGTCAAGGCTAATGGCAGTATCTGTTGAATTAAAAATTAAAAACTCTGCTCCGTATGAACCTGCTCTAAATCCAGAAACAACATATCCCTTTATTTTATTAAATGTTGGTGAAAGTTTTGCATAAAGAGCAGGATATGCTTTATCATATCTGATATTAAAGTATGCTGCTTCTCTCATAATACAACCAAACTCTTCAAAGTACATATTATACTCTGGTGGTTGTGATGCGCTTATTCCTGATAGATAGGTTGACTGAACTATTCCACTCATGGCGTACTTTCTAAATGATTCATTTACATCAATTTCTTGGTCGCTAACTGCTGACATTACTGGGGTATCTAGTGCAAAAGTTGTGTTTTGACTATAGTTATTAGTTAGTGCATAAAGGTTTTCAAACATACATCTTGCAGATCCACGAACAAACATAGCCATATTATTATAGATTGGAAGTGGAGATGTATCATCTACTGTAGACACTAACCTGTTGTTTATGTATAGATAAAATCGTCTTATGTTTCCAAGGTCTTGATATTCTACTGCTAGATCATATACTGTTGGATTTTCTTCTCCAACCATCCTTGACTGCCCCGTAAATTTTCCGTCATCAACAATAATATTTGTTAGTCCGCCCCACAACTTTACTGGAATAGCGTTTGATGTAACCGAATCTCTCATCACTTTGTAAAAAATTACATTGTCTAGATTTTCTGCAGAATTACTATAACTATTAACATTGTTTTCAGTTAGTGCTAATATTTCAAAATAGTAGCCAACGTTAGTTGATGGGTTTAACATTACTGCTAGACCGCCAGAACCTGCGCTAATATTAATATTTTGTTCTGGTGAATTACCAGTTACAACAAAGTATGTATCGCTGCCTATTGGAGTTTGGCCACGATTTTCATTATTTTCAATTTTACCAATAATTCTCATTCGTGTTCCAAAATGTTTAAACTTATTTGTTAGTGGCTTGTGCACATAAGAAACAAAGTCAACACCACTCTGTGTTGTTGTAAAAGATGGACCATTTAATATAAAAGCAGAAGACTGAATAGTTCCACTCTGTGTTGTTTTTAATTTATTAAGATCTGTCTCTGTTCCATAATATTGTGAAAGAAAGTTTTTGATAATTCCAGTTCTAACAGATTGTTGTGCTAATGAGTTTGAAACGCCTGCTGCCTGTGTGTCTAAGGTAAATTCTTTTATTTTAGCATCAATAGATGACTGATCTGCAAGACTAAACAATAGTTCTGATTTCATAGTGCAACCACGAACAGAATCGTTTGATGTCCAATAAGGATCTAACCCAGCATTGTGCGATACAACTTGTGTTCCAAACTGACCCCTACCATGTTTTGCGACTGGGCCATTTTTAAGTTTTGTAATACCATTAATATTTTGATAATTTGGAACAGAATAAATTCTTACTAGGCCAGTTGGATATATTTTACCATTATGAGTTAATTTAGAAAAATAATTTTGATATTCAAGTACGTTGTTAATCCAAACATTGCCATATCCAGTTATGCTATATTCTACTGCATCAAACTTAATAACTTCTCCATTTGAATAAAAGTATCCATTATATCTAGATAGCCAGTAAATTCCTTCTCCAAGATCCATCACGTTGTTAAGCAAAGTATTGTTTGCAACATATGGGACAGTGGTAGACAAATTTGAATTAAGAGGAATTGCTGCAAGAGTATAACTGGACTGATTGTTTGATTGATTATTAACCGATTTTGCATTTTGATCACCAGTTACCTCCCATAAAAGTACTGGCTTATAAATCCATGTTTTTTCTTGGTCTATAAGGCTTGCCTGTTTAAGCGATCCGTATGTTTTTTGTATGTACCTAGTCTTATAATTAATGCTACCGTCATTAAAAATATCATTATTTTGAGAAGAAACAGATATTATGTTTGCCAGTTTATTTTTACTTGCTTTGTTTTGTAACACTCCATCTTTGATAAAATCTTTAGATCCGTATAACTCAAAATCTGTAAGTCTTTCGTCTACAGTTGGAAGAATATAGTTTTTGCTCATCATAACAAAATTATTGTATTCATCAAAAAACATTGCTGTTTGAGTTGATACAGCAAGTTCATTTAAAACTTCTGCGACTGTTGTATCTGGAGATATGAAAAAGTATGGAATTATTGGATCAGGCTCTCCTGGTGTTCTCTTAAAAATGTAGTTAGAAAAACCAATAGAATCAAGAATCATAGCAACTGCATAACTAAGAGATGCACTGGTTGCAAGAGTTTGTGGAGCAGTTATTGATTCAAAATAAAAAAACATATCTCTCAATTTTAAAGATACCTGTCTATTTTCATTATCAACTTCAGGGAAACCTTCTGTGTACATTGTTTTAATTGGTACAAAATAGTCATTACCATTTACATTAATAATAATTTCATAAAATTTAATTTGAATATTTTTACTTATATAGTTTTTTACTATGCTTGAATTATTATTAATATTAAATGCTTGATCATAATCAAACAAATTTAGCGTACCGTTTGATGCAAGTAATTGACCAACTGGAAGACCTGACAAGCCAAGATCAGATGCAGTCTTTGTAATTGAAAAGTCAACAGTTTTATCTGAAAGATCTACAACTAGTCTTGGAGATAACTCAATTAAGTCAAAAGTTGAGTCTGATTTTGTCATTGTTTCTACAACAACTCGAAGCCCTTCAATGTATTCAAATTCTCTGTAAACATTTTTACCATCAGTAGGACTTGAGTATATTATTGGTGATGTTAAATCTGTAACAAAATTTGTAAGTCTATCTACTGATTCATCTGCAACATCCCAACCATAAGTTGGTATAAAGGTTTCATATCTATTTTCAAACCATATATGATAAACACCAAGATCTAAGTCATTTTCCTTAATTAAATATGCATAACCATTAATGCTTTTTTCTGGAAGAAAGTTAGTAGATGAATACTCTTCTGATTTTATAAAAACATCTCTATATCTGTTTGGAACTATCAATCCATAAGATAACTCTAAGTAGCCATCTTCTGAAATTAATGGTGTTCCATCTCTTCTTGTTGATGATGCATTGAATGATTTTATGTCTATCCAATTGTTATCTTTTAATGATTGGATCTTCCACCTAACAGGAGTTCTTTTGTTAAAGTCCCCATAAAATGGATCTAAAAAAGATCCGCTTGACTTTGAGAATGGACCAAGGTCAACAGACCCAATATGTGTTTGCATTTTTACAATTACACGATTTGTAGGAACTTTGTTTTCATAAACAACAAAAGGGGCTGCATCTGAAATATAATGCTGACCGTTTATTACTTTGTTTGATATTCCATACTCAATGCCCTCTTCTGTTCTATAAGATGTCCAATATTTAAAGTAGTCATCTTTATCTGGCATGTAATATCTTGGTCTATCTGCCATGTTAGTATTGGTATGATGTATGTATGAGTTTCTTAAATATTTAGCCTTATTAATACCAGATCTGGGTCTAAACTTAGAAAAACAACTTTCTAAGGAATAAAAAAGTTTTACCTTGTCTTTTTTTGGAGTTAAAGTAATTGGTTGATTTAAATCATCAACACCCCCGTCTAAACTAATGTCAGCATCTGTTGCACCATAATAAAACTTAACAGCAGAAAACTCATTTTCGTTTATATCAAAACTATTAATTAAACTGTTATAAATAGATGTTGGTTCTGCTGGCCTATATCTATAGTTGCCAATCTTTTTAATATTATTGGGAATATTCATATTCCACTCAGCAATGACTGCTGATTGTGTTCTAATTACTGAAGAAGTTTCCAGGTGATTTTTTAATTCATCATTCTGAAACATACTACGCTTCTTCCAGTGTTACTGAGACATTCCAAAAATCATAGTTTGATTTTCCACGCTTAACAACAGTATATTGAAATGAAGAGAAGAACATTTCAATTACTTGATTGTATTGTGACAAATGACCGTATGCTGCATCATTCTTTCCAAAATTAGAATACTTATCATATGCAAGATAAACCCAGAATGAACCTTTATGGTTTTCATACCAGTCAAGCATTTCGACTCCGCCTGCGCCTCCGTCAGAAGTATACTGACTATCTGCGCCTGTAGGTTTTCCATAAGAGTCATTGTAATTAGATAAACCATTTGATGAATTAAAGTCTGGTGATAAAGCATATGCTCGTGATGGCAACATGTTCCAAGATGTAGAAATTGTTAGTTTATCAGCAATATGATAAGACCTCATCCTTCCATTAATCATTCTTTCACGTTTTTCAATTCTATCTTGGTCTATGGCTATTTCTGATCTATTATCATCAGATAATATTAAAAATTGGTTTAATGATTCATTATCTACTTGTGTTCCTATCTCTGCACCTATTTCATAGCCATTTGGTACATAAACACCATTAACCAATGTGCCAGAGTTTTCTGACCAGAGCATTGCTTGTGGTCTTCCATATTTCTTTCTACCCGCCATATATGGAACAGCATTAGGATTTGTGGCCATTAAAATCTATTCCCCTTTAATCTCATATTGTCTACCTGCTTAATCTTAGCCATTACTGTGTTTGCAATATCACTTGCATTAGCGTCTGATTTAACATTTACTACTAACTCATAATTATACACTGAAGATGATTTGTCTGATCCAGAATTAATTGCTTTCATTCTGTCTACTCCGTAAGAGTCTACAGCATACTTGCTCATAACAAATTCTCCTGGAGTTAACATTGCTGGAACAGTATCCGTTCCTCTTGCAAATCCTCCTGCTGTAAAGTAATTAGGAACAATACCACCTTTTGCTCTATATAATGCAGAAGATGGTATTTTTATAACTTGTCCTGGTCTAATTAAATTTGGATTTGAAATTTGTGGATTAGCCTTAATAACATCTGCAAGTTTTACTCCCGCAGTTGCTGCAATTCCGCTTAGGGTATTACCAGATTTAACCGTTACACTTGAACTTGCTTGTCCAAATGGTGTGCCAGTTGTTTTTGCAGACCCTGCAGCCCCAGTAGCCGCTGTACCTGCTTGTGGTGGTGTATCTGTTTTAGTAACTGGTGCTGTAATACTCTGTTGCTGTGCTGTAACACTTGCTGGAACTCCTGCAGCATACGCTTGAATCTTTGATAAAATTGACGTCCACATCTTATCAATTGCTGCTGCAGATGCTAAGAGCCCACCAAATGCTGTATCTAAATTCTTTGATGCAAGTGCAGATGCATCAATCTTTGCAAATGTTAAATCCCATTCTCCACGAGTTTGTCCCATTACTTTTAATGAGGAAACTTGTTTATCTATTTGAGTTTGTAAAACAGTGTTTTGATATGTTAGTGCATCTATGTTTGTTTGAATTGGACGAATCTTGGTATTTTCAATATTATAAATTTCATCTTCTTTTGTTTTAATTTTAGCAAGTTCTACATTTTGAAGTTGTTGCAAGTTATAAATTTCATCTTGCTTCTTTTGAATGTCTGCAATTATTTTAAGCCTTGCTGGATCATTTTCCATTGCATAAAGTTTTTGAGCATTTTGATATTGTTTTTCTTGAATTTGAATTTGTGTCAAACCAGACTGTGGCCCCTTTAGATTTCCTAAAGCATTTTGCCTTGCTTGTTCAATAACATCAATTTGCGATGTAGCATATTGATCAGCATTTGCCTGTCTCATTTCCTGTGCAGCCTTTGCTGCTGCAGCAATATCACCTTGAGTTAGTGCATCAGCAAGACCAAGTTGTCTACCTTGTTGAGCAATTATTTGATCATTAATTGCCTTTACCTCATTGAGGTTTTTTACTTGTTCGTCATAAGATTTATTAACAGCATCTGCTTGATGAGAAATAACAGCAAGATCATTTCCATAAATTATATTTTCATCCTGAATTGTTTTTATTGCCCGATTTCCAAATATTGGACTTGTGTCAAGTTGTCTATCTAATGATTCTATTTCAGTTTGAAGGGCCCCTATTGGTCTTGTATATGCGATTTCAATGTTTCTTTGGGCATCAGATATTGACTGATTAATACCATCAATTTGTTTTTGGAATGGAAGTAGTTCTGTCTGGTAATCTGCAATCTTTTGATTATTTGCGTCTAATTGTTGTCCAAGTGGGCCAGTTGTAATTAGTGCTTCTTGTACAGAAAACATTTCATTTACTAGTTGTCTGCCTTCTTCTGCTGCCCCTGCAAAATCTCCCATTGCAAGTTTTACACGAATATCAATTGATTTCTTTTCTGCTATTGAATCAATGTAATCTTTTATATCTCCTGCTTCAATTTTTCCATCTTTAAGATCTTTAATTAATTCCTTTGCAATATCAGGATCTGACAAGGCCTCATTAATTTGATCAGCACTGTATCCCGCTTCCTTCATAGATTTTGCTAGTCCTGGAGCATTTTTTGAAATAGCAAAATCTGAGTTTGATTGCCTTGCTTTTGTTAGTGCGTTAAGTCTTGATGTTTCGTCAGATGCTGCCTGAATATCTGCAATAAATTTTTTCATTTCTTCAGAACCATTTTTGCCAAGTGCACCTGATGCAATACCTGCTGCTACTGCAGAATCTTCTACAGTTTTTAGTGCATCGGATGTGCTCATTCCAGAAGCAATAAGAATTTTAAATGCTTCATCTTGATTTTTTGTTGTTTCTAAAACTTCTTTTTGTGCAACATTGAATTCTCCAATTACTGCTTCACGGTATGTTTGCATAACAGCCTGGCCTTCTTTTGTTAATCCAGTAATGTTTGCTTTTGTTTTTGGTTTATTATTTTCATAAGTAAACATATTTTTGCCCTTTGGCAATGATGCAAACTTATTAAAATCATCTGCATTCATTCCAGAAATCATATCTCTAAATTCTTTTGGAACACCAAGTTTAACCATTTTTTGTTGTAAGCCATCAAATAAAGAAAACATTTTTGAAGCATCTTTTTGGGCTTGTTTTCCGCTAAATGCTGCAATCATAGATTTTAGTGGGGCTGTTGCATCGAAGGCTGCATTACGAACATTTTTAATTCTCATTGCAAGTGAGTCTAGGAAGGCTAATGGATCAGTCTTTTTTGAACCATCAGAAGGAGTATCTTGAGATTTACCAACTTTTGCAGATTCAATATCTTGCTTTGTTGCCTGCATAGTTTCTTCGGCTGCAATTCTTCCTTTTTCAGCATTAATTTGTGCTTGTGTAATTTTTCTTGCTCTTGGGTTTCTGGCCTTTATGCTTGCAAGTGCCGACTCATCATCAATCGTTTTGTAAAGAGTTATGTATTCTTGTATAACTGTCTTTTTAGTTTCATCTGGCAGATTTCCCCATTTATCCCAAACTGCAAGAAGTGCTGTCATATCTTGTGTTGATGAGTTTCCATCTGTATTTATAAGAGCAATTGCTTCTTTTGTAATTGGATTTGGCATACCTTCGACTTCTTCAAGTTTTGTCTGCAATGCTTGCAGTTGTGCCATAGCGTCTTTTTGTTCAAAGAATGCCTCAATATTAATTTCTTTACCAGCCATCTTTTGCATAAGAGCAATTGTTGACATTAACTTGTCTGCTTCTTTTGGATTTGTTGAAGAAATTTTTGTAAGTATTGCTTTTACAACTTTTTTATTTTTTATTCCACCAAGCGAGTTTACCAGTTCAGAAACTTTTCCTGGATCCTGTAATTTTGCTGTTATGTTAATAAATTTATTTAGTTCTGCTTCATCTCCAGAAAACATATCTAATAATGTGGTTGCTGTTGCAGGAGGCATTTGTCCAGATGCAACTATTGTATTTATCTTAACCTCTAGTTCTTTGCTCTTTAGATCTGCAGTGGACTTCAGTAATGGATCAACAAACGCTTCTTGGGCTGTACCCTTATATTTTGTTCTTACCTGATCTTTAAGAGAATCAAAGAATGCATTTTCTACATTACTTTTTTCTTGTGCAATCCTAAATGCAGCAATTTGATCTTTAAGTATTTCACTGTTTGCTTTTCTTAAAGTCTGAACGCTTACTTCTCTTTTATTTTCTAAAGCAACAATCTGATCATCTATTAATTTTCTTTTTGCAGCGTCTGTAGTTGCCGCTTTTTGAGTTTCAAGTATCTTTAGTTCTTTATCATATTGAACATTTAGTGAATCAATTTGTGCTTGATTAAATTCTAGGTTTTGTGCACCGTATGCAGCCACCTGTCCTGCCATCTTTTTTGCATTATCATTTGCAGTAAAATCTGTAAACTCATCAGTTGGATTTGCCATTTCTTTTTTAAACATAGATCCAATTTGTTTAGAAAGACCTCTTTGCTCTTCAACTAGTCTTACTCTTATTTCTAATGGATTTTTTAGTAAGTCTTCTCCAGATGGACCTATAAGATCTAACAACTGACCACTTATTTGAGAAGTAAGTGTTTGATTGTTTAAGTTAATTCCAATTTGTTTTGCAACACTATGCGCTTGTTCTGCTGTCATTATTCCATCTGAAACGTAAGCAGAAAGTTGTAGTGCCATTTGTTTGGCAGCAATATCTGTTCCAGATTTCATGCTTTCTGTAAATCCAGACATTACACCTTTTCCAGTTTCGCTTTCTAAGAATGTAGAACCAAACTGTTGCTTTCCTCTTTCAAACCCAGTTGTGTATCTGTCTGATACTGAGGTTGAACGTCTACGTGCATATATTTCTGAAGCACCAACCTTACCAGTAAGTTCTCCAATAGACTTCATTCTTTCACTTGTTCCCGAAGTTGAATCAACTAATTTTGATTGTGCTTCTGCTGCTTTTTTGGCAGATTTGTCAAGCATCCAGAAAGATCCAACCAAAGCCACTACAGCCGTTCCTGCAGCAATATATGGGTTTGTTAGCATTGGAGCCATACCAGCCAGTGCAGAGGCCCCAAATAGGCCACCAGTGACCTTAGAGTCTGCTCCCATCATCATTGCACCCATTGCAACACCACCAAGGGCTGCAGATGTTCCTCCAGAGTATCTTCCAACCTTTTCTTGACGAGCCATTCGTCTTTGTGCTCGTTCTTGCTTTGCTATAGCCCTAGAATTTACAACTCTTTCAGAATCAATTTTTGCCTGCTCACGCATTGTTTGTTTTTGTATTAGAGCGTTTGCTTTTTCTGTTTCTGCAACTACAAGCCTTCTTCTGTATTGAGATAGCGCTTGCTCTATCTCTCTTGCTGACAAGTTGTTTCTTAGTTTTAATAAACGTGCCTGCTCTTGCATAGCATTTGTAATTCTTCCTTGTGCATTCTTGCTTAGTGGAGACTCAGTTCCAAGTCCCTGGAATCTTGGGTCACCAAGATCACGCCTTGCAGCAAAGGCTGTTGCCTGAGATCTTGTTGCTGTTGGCTGCCCACCAGTTTTATTAGTGTCTGGAGTTCTTGTTTCTGTTCCTTTGCCAGTTACTCTACCAGTTGCAACAGCAGAAGTGTTTTGTCCAGTGTAAGGGATAAATCTACCAGTCTTTGAATCAAAGTAATACTCAGACTTTCTAACTGTTTCGAGTCCGCCTCTTACTGGTCTACCTTGATTATCAAGAACAGATGTATTCATAAACATCTTATTTTCATTCATCTTTTTAAACCAATTAGAATCTGAAATTCTATCAGACATTATGTTATCTGTAAGTCTTGCATTGATATATGCACTAGGGGACTTGCTTAAAAACGACAAGCCTTTTGCTTTAGATGGATTGACTGTTATTAAATCTCTTGCTTTTATTTCAAGTTCTGCAAGAGCCTTTACATGTTTTTGATTTTGTGGATCAAATGGATGATTTCCCTGTTTAATAATTGATTGAATTGCAGACTGGAGATTTTTGTTTTGTGTAGCATCAATTGCAAGCGGGTTTCCACTTTTATTATTCCATTCTAATATTTTTTCAAATCTAGATTTATTTCCTGGGTCATTTGTTTTAACAAATTCATTTACAACTCTGTAATCTGGACCTATTTGACCAAGAGAATATTTTTCATTTTTTGATGCTGGTCTTGATTTTCCTGATTGTGCATCTTCTAAACTATCATATACTTTTACTGCTTGAGCATGGGACGCATCAAGTTTAAACATTTTATCAACCGATTCCATTGCAGTTTTTCTTGTTAATGGAGAGTTAGACTTTAAATCTTTTGCTAATTGTGTGTCATTTCCTGATCCGTCTTTCATGTTAGCAAGGAAATCTGTATACTTTCTAATTGTTTTATCTGACTTAATGCCAGCAGGGTTTGATGCTGCTACTTTTATTTCATCCCAAACTTTTTTAGCCTTTGGGTTATTAGCAGCAATATCTCCAGCACGTTTTGACTGACCACCAGATGTAACGTTATTTAAAAATTTACTAATATTAAATAGGTTTGATCTTGCATATTTACCAGTTTGTGGATCAGGTGCAATTCCAAATCTGTAATTAAATCTTTCTTGCATTCGCTCAAGGTTGACTCCATTTGTTCCACCCATGTTTGTCCAGAATGTTTTGCTGCTTGGATCATAAATCATCTTTTCCATTAAACTTTGTCTAAATGCTGGACCTGCTGACTTCTTCCATCGTCCTTTAAGTTGTGGGGCTAGGTTTGAAGATTTTATTTGATCATCTGCCCAATCAAAGAACTTTTGCATTTCAACTTGTGACTGACTCTTTGCTACTGGAGATAGTTCTGGAATAGAACCTGCCATATATCCAGGAGTCTTTCCAGCCATCATTGCATGTAAGAAATCAATATTTTTTGCGGTTACATCTGCTGGTATAACTGCTTCTCCTGGAGCAAGAAATGCTGCCTGTACATCTCCCGCACCTTTTGGACCAGGTACTTGCAATACTCCTTTTGCATATCTTTTAACTGGTCTACCTTGTCCACCAGGTAATTTTGAAACTGCTGCAGCAGCGCCTGGTGATGCAAATAGTCCAGGAGAAGATGCTGCAAGGGCTCTGGCTTGTGATCCTGCATTTGCATATGAGTTTGCTAATTTTTGAAGTGCAATGCTTTCAACATTAAATACCTGAATAAGTTTTGAATGTGCACCATGTAACGCATTAGATGATGATAAATTTTCAATTTCTTGCTGTGTTAAATAATCAAAGCCACCACCAAGAACTTTATTTTGACCATTTAGTTTTGCCATTCCACCTCTAATTAATGCAAATAACTTAATTAAATTTGCAAGACCGTTTGCAAGCAAACCAAATGTCATCAAGAATATTGGACCAATTCCAGCAACGACTGCTGTAAGAATTGTTACAAACTTTTTAGTTCCATCAGATAAGTTATTAAACTTTTCAAATAGTTTACCAATAAATTCAACAACTGGTGTTAATGCTTGTAAGAATTGTTTTCCTATTGGCATAATAGTTTGTTTAAATTGTTCTACTGCTGCTTGAAACTTAACTCCAACTGAATCTTCAATCTTTCCCATTTCTCGCTCAGAAATAATGGCTAACTCTTCAAGTGAAGCACCAGATAGTTGAAGGGCTCTTGAGGCTTGGCTTCCTTCTTTTACTACGTTTTGAAATAATGTTGATATTCTTGAAAACTGGAACTTACCAAACAATTGCTCAATTGCTCTTGCACGGTTTAATGGGTCTAACTCATCTAGGGCTCTTGCCATTCCTACTACGGTTCCTTTTAGATCTCCAGCATTTCCTTCTACAATACCCTTGATATTTATGCCCATTGCTGCAAGCATTTCAGATGTTTTCTTTGTTGGGTTAATCATAGATGCAAGACCAGACTTTAATGCGTTAGCACCTTCTGATGCATTAATTCCGCCTTCTTTCATAGCAGTCATAAAAAAGGCAAGGTCTTCTACATCTCCACCAAGTTGTCTTACAACTGGTGCTGCTTTAGGAATTGCAATTGTTAAATCTTCAATAGAAAGAACAGTCTGGTTTTCAACTGCGTTAAGGAAATCAATTTTCTTTGCAAGATCTTCTGTTGATAGACCAAATGCATTCTGCAAAGAAATAGTTGTTTCTAGTGCTTGCTGTTGTTCAACTTGACCAAGAACTGCCAACTTGCTTGCTTCTCTTACTTGAGCATTAAGTGCTGCTCCTTGAAAGCCTGCTGCAGCAGCGGTTGCTGCCATTTCCATTGTATCTGTTACGTTAATACCAAACTTTGTATACTCGTTTGCAATTTTTTTAATATTTTCAACTGCTATATCTGTTGTTTCATTATCAGTAAAGGCATCTCCATATACACGTTGGAACTTTACTGTTGCTGCTTCCATTTCTTTAAATGCTCTTGCAGCATATGAAGCAAGCATTCCTAGAGGGATTGTAAGTCCAACCATTAACTGGCGACCAGCCCACTGAGTGTTTTTACCAAAGTTTAAAAGTTGTGTTGATCCTTGTTTAAGCAACTGATTTAGGAATTGCTGTCTTTGTGCAGCATACTGAATCCTTGTTCCAAGTTCGGTAAATTGGCCGTTTGCCATCATTAAAGTTTTTGGCATAATTCTTATTGCATCCGCAAAACCACCATTTGCTTTTTGCAATTGAACGTATTGTGCCTGTAAGGCCTTTACTCTGTCTCTACGTGCACGGTTAATAATTTCTCGTTCTTGAGCAAACATGTTGGTTAGTGATTTTGTGTTTGCCGTGGCAGCAGCAGCCGTGTACCTAAAGTACTGGCCCATGCTTAACTTATTTTTTTCAAGAGCAGACGTAAATGATTGAGTACTTGTTGCTACTTTTGCTTGAGATGCAGCAAACTTTCCAGTTGCATTAACTGACTGGATAAGTTGTGCATTAAGACCTTTTTGTGCATTTGTTGCTGCAAGGTTTCCCTGGGCAAGCGTTTGATGAAACTTGCTTAAACCAGCCTGAAGTGTTCTTAGTTGTGCTAAGGCGTCAGCCGTATTAAAATTTATGCCTATATTAGCATTTACGTCTGACAATTTTCATAACACCTCCCCTAAAAACTACTTGCTGATTGTTGCAATAAGATTATTGTTTGTAGCAACATCGCTTCCTGATGCGGCCTCAATGATCTCGTATACTGTTGGAAGGTCTAGAAGGTCTTCTAGTGATTCCTTATTTTCTGAAAGTTCTGGTTTGTATTGTTTCATTGCGATTTGTACGCAGTCAAGTAATACGTCCATTGACTTGTCGTTATCATCTGCAACAAGTGCTAGATCGCTAAATCGTTTTACAAATGGACGAAGTAGTGAAATCTTTAGTGGTTGAACCTGTAATGTGGTTCCGTCTACTAGTGTAACTGTCTTTCTATTTGCTTTTTCAGCCATTATTCCCCCTGGTTTAGTTAGTTCATTATATCACAAACTAGTCTATTAAACTAGCCAATTTTTTCATAGGTTAGACCCATACCAATTCCAAAACCTTTATTTGCAGCGTTTTGTCCTTGTAATGCAAGTATATCATTAGGATTTTGAGTTGCTCCTTTGCTATATACCCTTGCTTTCATGGCCTCCCACTCATCTTGTTTTCCAGATTGTTTATCTAGATCTACACCTTGCATTGCTGCAAGAAATTTTTTTTCTGCGTAATCTAACTCTCTTTTAACAGATAGAGTTGACGTTATTTCTGGCATAGACATAGATTCTTCTAGTTCTTCATAGTCTTTCCAAATACCAAGCAAAAACGCTTCTGACTCAAGTTTTGCTAAGTCTAGTGTTTCCCAAGTTGATCCACTATCCGTTGCTTGTTTTTTTACTGGCTCTTTAGATTTTTCATTTACCTTAATTCCTGCTGCAATATCTAAAAGGTGATAAATATCTTTTAATGTAAAATTGTCTTCAACTAATTCTTTTGATAATGAAATTTTTGGATAATATTGTTTCATGCATATTCGGGCACACTCAACTAAAGCATCAATTGCTTCATCATCATTTTTTGCTAATTTTACATACTCAAAAGCAACCATAAACTGTCTTAGATATTTTATTTTTAATGGTGTAATAAATAACTCTGTACCATCTATAAGAGTTAAATAATCACTTTGATATACTTCTGTAGCCATTTATATAGTATACCAAACAGAAAGGCCCAACCCCGAAGGATTGAGCCTCTCATATATTAAGTTGTATTACGCTGGTACGTAAGTACGATCTACAATCTTTCCGTATGATGCGTTATCATTTGGAAGAAGGCGGAATGATACTTCGAACATTGTTGCTTCGTCTCTCTTTGCTGCTACTGTAACATTTTCAATTGAAAGTGCACGGTATGCAGTATAGATACGCTCAACAGTAATGGAAGCGTCTCCAGTTCCTGGACCAACTGCTACTAAACCACGCTCAACTGGGACATCTCCGATGTCGCCTGCTGAAAGGTTAAGTGTTGGGTTTGATGCAACTGTTTCTAGATCATCTTCTTTTCCTGCTAATGAAAACAGGAGATTCTCTAGTGTTGCTTCTGCGAATGTAGTATTTAGGTTTACCTGCATGCCTTGCTTAAATAACTTAGCAACGTCAAGTACCTGGTCTACTGCTACCTCGCCGAAATCTGGTTGGAATTGAATTTCCAAACCATTCATTGTATATCCAACATTACGGAAGTCTGCGCTATCTGCAAGGGTATCCTTGTATGAGTCGCCTGTTACGTATGCTGGCATGTCTGCGTCTGCAAGTGCGCCATCTTCATATGTGAAGAGTGCTGCTGCTCCAACGATAATATCGTTTGAACTACCACGTGTATATGCCATATATTTCACCTCTTTTTTCTTTATAGATTAAAGGGCTTGTTTCCTCATCTGTAATTATACAACCCTTTTATACAATACTTGTGTCTTGGTGATACTGAAAATCAATGATTATCTTGTTACCGCCATAGGTACGGGCTGTACCAAAGTCAATAATATCCCTGACCTCTTCAAGTTGATAAACTCTAAATCTGTGAAAAAAGAACTTGCAATCCATCCCGTCAATTGGACCATTTTCTTTTGCCCATTTATTAATTTCTTCGGCTGTCTCATCTTCACGATCCATCAAGCGAAATACTGCTTCTTGAACACGAATCATTTGCTCTGTGACACCCTCTGCTGTTGCGTAAAAATAATAAAGAAGTTGCTCTTGCTTTATGTGTGGAAAAGATGACCTACGCATACGAACAAGTCTATCCCATGTTGCCATAACACCAGCATACGAATATCTTTCATCATTTACTACAATCCATTGTTCGGTTAACTCGTCTATAGATGTTGGCCTAGAAGGAAAAAATGGCATTGGAACTTCTGCTAATTCAATAATTTTTTCCTGAAGATATTTATTAATCCATAAAACTGGAGTATTAAATGTTGATGTTGATTCTGCCATTATGATACAGCCCCTGCATTTGCTACCCAGTCATGACCGATCTTTCTGCCAAGACTTCTTCCACCTCTTTTACTTGCTTTAATATTTTTCTTAAACACTTGTGGTCTCTTAAAGTGATCTTGTAATCCACTTGATCTTAAAAATGATTGCTTGAAATATATTCCAAAAAACTCATCTATAACTTTTTCAAACTGGCCCTTAGTCTGTCCTCCAGGACTATCAACTACGACACCATCTTTAGAATAAAACTCTTCACCATTTATTTCAAACCTAAGTGCATTAGCCTTTTTAGGAAGAATAGTTACAGAAACACCCTTTTCCATTATTGTTGCTTTATCATAAAATGGCACATTAGATCCATCTTTAATAGACGATGACTGCTTTAATGATGTGCTAAATGTTATTCCAAGATTGTTTATTTTATAATCTATGTCAAATAATCTTGCTTTTGGGCTTCCTGACTTACCCCATTCATATATATGATGAAGTAGTTCTGGTGTTACTCTTGCATTTACATCAACATACTGTGAAGCAAGTTCTACAATTTCTGGTCCAAGTCTTTCATAAAGTTTGCGCTTACCTGTTTGAACTCCTTCAAGAAATCCATAAGAATATTTAATAATATTGTCCATGTCTTTAATAAATGCCTTGTCGTCAAATTTTACTCTCATACATCTACCGCCTGATTTTCAGATCTACGTACCACTAAATTGTAATACTCAATGCCACCAAAGGGTCCTACAAATGGTTCTTGTGTTGCAACTTCAAAGATTGTAGATTTTCCTGCTCGTGGTCCTGCTGTTTCTGTATAAATATAATTACAATTTTTATCACGAACGTTTGTTAAAATAATGTTAGTTATTGAATGAGGAGCATCTAAACTTGAAATTCTTATGTCTGTTTTTACTCTACCAATAAGAGTTGTTTTTTGTGTAATATTTACATTTGGCTTTACTTCTTCATTCCCTGCTGTTCCTGCAGCATTAAAATTAGCAGCAATAGTTTTATCTAAAATCCATGTTTTTTTAACATTTCCATATGTGCCTTGCTCAACATTTGGATAATAAATGTCCGCTTGCATTGGAAATATAAAATCTGGCTCTTCGCATATCATTAAATTATCCCTGGCTTTACAATGGTCTTAACATATTTTTCTAGTATTTTATCTACCAAGAAATTGCCAGTACCGTCAAACATTGTTTTGTCAAACTGAATTTTAAATTGATCAGTGTTGTAGGCCGTTACATATCTTTTGTAGTAATCTAACTTTCCACACTTTAAGTCTTCTATTAAAAGTTTTTGTGCATACTCAATGTCTGCTGGAACTGTAATATACCCATAGTCAACAACAAATGTGTAGTCGTATCCTTGAGGAAAGCCAACACCCTCATATCCATAGTATCCAAGATCTCCTCTTCCTATTGGAAGGTTTGGGGCAGTTGATTCGTATCTGTTCATTTGTCCAGCATAAACTTTTTGAATTGCAGTTTTATCTGCTGTAATTACATACTCATATTTATTTGTATCTGGGGTCGATCTGTCATAAACTAGTTCGTTATTCTCATATACTTTAAATACTCTGTAAACTTTTTCCCATAGTGGGAAGTAATCTGAACCATTTCCAGTTCCAACTACTGTTACTTTTTTATTATAAAATCCTTCTGGTACAAATGTGTCAATTATTGATCTTGCAACTAATTCTAATGTTGTGTATTCAGCAATCTCAGATGCAGTTGTTCCTAATGTATTTGGATCTACGTATGGCCTGATTAGTTCATAAAACTCTTCGTAGATTAAAACTTCTGTATTGCTAACAATTTTAAAAAGTTCTACTCTATAATTATTGTCATATCTTCCAGGAAGAGAAATTTCTAAATTATCTCCTGTAGATGAATCTAAAAACTCTATATCTTGTACTGAAAGATCCGCCATATCTGTAACTCTTGCATAGATGTCTACATCGTTATACCCTGATGGTACAACAAAGTTTACTGCAATTGTTTCATATGGCGGAACTCTCAATATTTCCATGAATTACTTCCCGAATTCCTTAGCGACCTCTTCTGGGGTTGCTATGCGAATGTGTGAACGAGTAAGCCATTTTTCTGCTGCATTTTTTTCAACTATATTATAGCCACGGTAAACCTTGCCTACTTCTGACCATGTAACATTTTTTGTTGAGTGAATTGCTACTTTTTCTTTAACTTCAGTAGCCTTTGCACTCTTCTTTTTTGGGGATGCCTTTGGTGCTGTTGTTGCTCCAATAACTCCCTCTTCTACTGCGCCAAGTGCCTGAACTTCTTCAGGTGCCTCATATGCAGGTGCCTCAACTACTGCTTGAACTTCTTCTGCAATTGGAGTTTCTACAATAGGTTCTGCAACTGGCTCTTCAACAACTGGTGTTTCAAAAACTGGTGCTTCATATATTGTTTCTTCTACAATTGGATTTTCATTAATGTTTTCCATAATTCCTCCTTGTTAGTATTATATCATTATAAGTAATAAAGGGGAGTAAGAGCGTTAACTCCTACTCCCCCTAATTTTTACTTTTTACAGATTATGCATCTTCTGCAGCGTCTGCCCATGAGACAGCATCTTGTTCTTCCCATTGAATACCGAAGCGAACAAAGACTGTATATTCTACAGTGTCTTTCTTTGGCTTGTATTCACGGTTAACAGTGATATCTCTTTGGAATCCCCATACACGGTTCTGAGGGAATGTCAAGTCGACATATCCTGCAGGGTAGTATGGAACTTCCTGAACGTCAATTCCTAGAACACGTGTTGTACGTGCTCCACCGAATGTCTGTCCAGCGCCATCAAGGTATGCTTGACGGTTTGCAGCAGTACCTGCTGGACGGTTAGCAAATGCTTCTGCTACTGCGTCTGCAAGTGTACCGTTGTTCTTGATGATTCCTTGGAATGCATCTGTACCTGCGTAGAACTTAAGGTTTGACTTAAGTGCACGGTACTTACGTGGCATTGCAAGAATGATCTTCTGCATTGCGTCTGTTGACCATGTGTTATCTGCAACTGTTACAACTGCTTCATTTGCAAATCCATCAGTCTTAACACGGTTTACGAAACCTTCCATAATTGAAAGGAATGCGTCTGATCCTGTACCTGTTCCGTTGATTGCAAGGTCTTCGATATCATTACCGAAAGCGTTTGTCATCAAGCGAACGATGTGATCTTCTAATTGTGCACCTTCGATGTTATCTTCTAGTGCTTCTGCAGATACTTCCCAGTCAAGACGAATTTTCTTTGTAGTCAATTCAACCTTTGAGAATGATGCACCTGCGTTTGTGTAGTCGCCAACTGCTTGCGCTGCTGCACGAATTACACGCTCTCCAACGTTTACCTTTTCGAGTTCCATTGTATTGGCTCTCATAGTAACACGACGGCCATCTTGGGCGAGAATGGTAGCATCCCACACGTAGTCAATAAAACGACGTGCTTGCTCTGGACGTAGGATACCTGATCCAGCCTCACCTGAAGGATTTACTGCGTTTGGTCCAGATACTGATCCTGCTAGTGCTGTTGGGATATTACCCAATACACCACCATCAGTATAATTACCTGGTACGTTTGAACCTGCATCTGAACCTGAAGCAAATGCTCCTTGTCCTTGATACAAACCTGGTGTGGTTCCGCCTAGGTTACCTGAAGTACCTGGCTGGTTCTTTTCTATAATTTGTTCCGACATATTGTCACCTCCTGTGATTTTTTCTAAATGAATAGATCGGCTGTTTTGAGGAAACTACCGCCCCATAGGGATTTTTCAACCGTTTCAGGCTGATTCTGTACTATCTCGCCGAGATCGCCAGACTTTCGGAAAGCAGTGTCTTGCTCTACAAGTTCCACACGCTTACCAAATTCGTTAAATGTATTTGTTGCTGCTGCAATATCTTTTGCAACTGCCTCAAATGATTGTCTTGCTGTTTCAACATCTACCTTTGAAGACTTAAGCATTTCTACTTCTGCCTGCAAAGAGTTGACCTTTGAAACTAGATCGCTAAAGGCTGATTCTAGGGTATTCTTGATTTCTTCAACTGAATTAACAGTTGTTTCATCTGATTTAGATACCTCTATTGTTTCTTCAACTACATCAACTGCAGGAGTCTCTTCAGACTTTGCAACTTCTTCTGTAGGTGTTTCAACAATGGCATCAACCTCTGGAGCGACCTCTGACTTTGTTACTTCTACTGCTGCTTCTGTTTCGATAACTTCTGCAACTGCTTCTGTGTTTTTTGTCATAGGTTTTTCCTCCTTGTTAATCTTAGAAGTATTAATGCCTTTAGCACTATCAACTAAGAATTTTATCATTGTTACTTTTTCGTTATCTGTTTTTTCAACGAAACCTATATTTGCCATTTGTTCACCAGTGGTTGGACTTACCTCTGATTCATTTTCTGAAACCATTACAATACCTGATTCCTTATCATAAAAAACATTTTCTAAAATTGTTTCATCACCTTTAATAATATTTACTCCATCAACCTTTTCAACAGATACAATGTTTGCAAACTGATTTGCTGGGGAATCTACAAGACTCAACTCAACTAAATCATATTGCTTAATAATTCTAATTTGTTTGTCTAACTTTTCATCATAACCATCGTCCCACTTATTCATTTTTCCACCAATAGAAAAACCAGCAAGGGTTCCATCTAGAACTTTTTCCCAAGTATCTTGGGCACCTTTTGAAACATAAGCAGATACAAATACTCCATTATAAAACTTCTTTGATTCTGGATCAAAATATTTTTCTGCTTTAAAGTTTACCATCTTGCCTACTGCTAATGGCTGATGCATTTCTCTAATGTTGCCACGAAATTTTGCAAACGCTTCCATTGATGCTTCTGCTGTTACAATGTCATCTTGCTTATCAACATTGTCTAAAGATGCAAATCCAGATACGATTCTACGCTCTTTGTCTACCTTACTAAAAGGCATTGACAAACGAAGATTGTCCCCATCTGAATTCCAATGGGCTTTGGATATATTAATCACCATTATATTATATACCCGTTTTTAGTAATATATTACAAATCGGACAATTCGACCATGTCGTCAAATTTTCTACCTTCGCCTTTTGGATTTCTTCCACTTACAGTGGCTACTCCATCGGATTGGTTATTAGTTCTTTCAGTATCTCGTGCTCTATTTGCATTATCATTTGCTGTATCTTGAGGCTTTGGATCAAAAGGCTCATTACCACCTTCTATCTGTGGCAGACCAAGAAGTTCTCTACCCTCATTGGGCATCATAACCTGTGTCTTTACAAGTCTTTCAATAATTTGTGACTGAGCAATTTCATCAGTAAGAGTTAACTCATTAAACTTAAATTCAAGAATATCTGTCTTTTCTTTTATGATCTTATTGATCATTTTTTCAAGATTTCTTTGTGCTGGTCTAGCAACTTGCTCTTTGAATGTACGATCTTGAGAAAGCGCAGCAGCGATTGCAGACGAATCAGATCCACCAATTTTAGAAAGTGGTACCTGGTGTGCAACAAGAATGTCGTCACGATTTTGTTTTCTATATTCTTTAAATGATGCCTCTTGCACACCATTTTCAACTGGATCCATTTTAAACTCTACCTTGTTAGTGTCAGAGTCTCCTGGCAATGGAATATAAAGAGTTCTGTGGTTTTGGCCTTTAAGTCCTGTCTGCAAAAATCTAAACATTTTGTCTTCTGCTTCTGCAGATAACTTGGCGCCCTTAAGAGTTACAACATATCTTGGTGTTGCTTTGTTTTGGAAATAATCAATATTATATTGTGATGCAAGTTGATCTCCATGCAATGACCCAATTGCAGACATTATGTCTGGCACTCCATAAAAAGTATTTAGTGGAGAGTATTCTTTAAAATGAATAATCTCATTTGGTCTTGGATCTGTTCCAAGTGGGTTTGAATTATTTGCTCCAAAATTACGAAAGTAAACAACTTTGTTTGCAATTACTTGAACAAAGCCATCACGAAGTCTGCGTACTCTCATAGTCGTTGATGGAATATGACCAACATAACCAATCTCTCCACGAGTAGTTCTTCCAATTTCAAGGTAACCATTTCCTGTTGATTGAAGGTCAGTAAAAACTTTTTCCATTGTTGTAGTAAAAGAATCTTCATCATTTAAAGATTCAAGCCAATCAGTTATTTCAATTTTTGCTCTTTCAATTCTTTTTCTTGCATTTTCAGAAGTCTTTGGTTCAGATGCTTCCAACTTAAGCATAGTTCTTTTTGAAATTTTAAACTCATAACCAAGACCAACAATGTTTTCAACCTTTGCATCAATTGCAGCATGGTTTGCAAACGAAGTATCATAAAAACTTGCAAGTTCATATAAATTCCATGGTGGAGTAATAACATCAAATAATCCATACGCATTTCTGTAAACAGTTCCTGAATTAATTTCTTTAGATCTTGCTCCGTTTATTCCAACGCTTTCTGCTCTTGAACTATTAAGATATGTTTGTGATGCTTCTGCTTTTACTAGTCTAGAAGTTCTTCTTTTAAAGTTATTGTCTAAACCCTGTAAATCTTTAACAATATCCCATGTTTGATTAAATGGATCTTGTTTTGTAAAAGTATCATCTTCTGGCAAAAGATTGTCAGTTTTTGCTCTTATAATAAAATCTTTGTCTTCACTCATTAGTCGTCATTTCCATATTTTGCAATAGTGTCTTTGGCTGCCTGAACTGCACCAAGATCATTCATTGAAGGAATTAATCCTTCTGATAGCCTTTGTTTTTGCTCAGAGTATTCTTCTTCTGAGATTCTCGTTAGTCCTGGAACAAATACGCAAGTTCCATCTCCTTCATCCCCGTAATATTTAGCAGCATCTTTAAGTTTAGATATCTGCATAATGTCACCCTTCATTGATTCAATGTTAAGAACAGAGCCATTACCATCTGTAAACCATTTTCCGTTAGCCTTTTTGTATACATAAAGACCCCACTCGTAATTTTTTTCAATAACTTTTACACGGGATTCTCCTACTTGCCCTTTCATTCGTGGCAATGCTTTACGCTTTTTCTTTGTATCTTGGTTATTCATGTCAACAAGTATACCATATTAGATGGCATTTTCGGTTGATGACTGCCAAGATATTTCTGTATCAAAAGAATATTGGTAATTATTTAACCTAAAAAGCCTTGTATCATCAATTATAAACTTGTTTGTTCCAGCGTAACTCTTATAAATATCTCCTGGATTTACTCCATAATAAGAGGTTGTTGATAAGATTAAAACCCCTTGCCAAATATATGCTGGATTCCAGTATTCCCAATCTAAGGTTAAAGGACCGTTAAATTTTATTTTAAACCATGGTCGCACTGTAATATTTTGGACTTCTTGCAGATTTGTTGACTTATAATGGGAAACTAGATTAACTAAGATTGGGCCAGTTATCTTAATTGATCCAACATAATTTGAAAAATCTAATAGGCTTGAAAACGAAATACCTAACATTCCCCATTCACGTACTGTAATATTTGGTTCTTTAACAATATTTCCATTCCAATAAAAGCCAATACCATCTTCAATTTGACCAGTGTTTGCATTTACTGCATAGATTTTTGCTCTCTTTCCTTCTGGATGATTTGCAACTATAAATATTTTTAGTCTATTGCCTTTACTTTCTATTTCAAAAATTTGTGTTGGAGCAAAAGGAAAAAAATCTTGATCGTATCTAATTGCTGCTTGCATAGCCATTACCTTATAATTGCTAGACTGATTTGAATTAATTGGAATTGCTAATCCACGGTCTATAAGCGGATCATAGGTTCCCTTTATTTGTAATCCAGAATTTTTTGTTAAGTAAAGGTACGGAGATGTACCTTTATAAATTGTGTATGGATTGACTCCTTTATAATCATAGTAAATTCCAGATTTCCTGTATGGATAAACAGGAACACCAAATCTAGTTCCAATAGGATTAGCAGAAGAATCATTGTATGCTTGAGAAGCAAGTTGTAAACTTCTAATATTAATGGGCTTATTTAATATTCCAAGAACTTTAAAGTTTAAGTGAAGAACAACATACAGGTCATTAAAATCTATTCCAGTTGGAGGATAAATTAACATTCCATCAACTACTTCATATTTTGTATTAATCCAATTACCTACTGGATTTACGATACCGTTTTTAGGTGCAAGTTCTGTTGTTGTAAAAAATGACTCTGCGTTAGTAGATGTATTTTCAAGGTATTGAAATGTTACATAGGATTTTACAAGAGAATTTGAGGTATCGTACTTATAACTTTTTGTAGATTTATTTGCAAGGTCCTGGTAGTCGTTATATCCTGTATATAGTTGATTATCTAAAGAGTCATAACCTCTTTGAATTGGGCTTTGATATTCTGCTTGTAATTCTTGATAACTCCATCCTAATTCAGATGAAGTTTCTTGCTCTGTATATTTTGATGGAGATGGATAGTTTATATTAAATTGAAGAAAATCTAAGTCATATTGTTCATTGCCTTTGGCATCTAATACATACTGAGCAAAATGTCTAAGAGCAACCTTATCTTCCCAATATCCGTCTATATCTATATCTAAAGCAAATGTTTCAAAATATTTTTTTGGGCTTAGTGTATAACTTGCAATATGGTTAATCAATTTAACAGAAGAATATTGAGCAGGTGGTCCCCCATCTAAAACGTAGTTCCAAAAATCTGGACTTGCTCCCTGATACTCACCAGCATCATAATCAATATATTGTCCAAATTTATCAAACACATCTTCAAATTGTACTGGCACACCAGATTCATTAAACAATTCTGCTATATAAAGATAGTTTCTTTCTGTAGAAAATCCAACTTTATATATGTTTCCAGTAAATGTTTTATTCAACTCTTTGCTTCCACCAACATATAATTTTAACGATGCACGATTTCCAAAAAATAAACTAGCACTACTTCCATAATTTTCTGTAAATTTAGAAATATCAAGTCCTACTGTAAATTCTTCTCCAATTCTTGCTGTAGTTGTTTTATATATAACCTCTTCTAATGTATTAAATTTTAACTTATACTCAATCTCTAGATTTGGCTTTAACTCAATAGAGAAACTATTATTTGTTGATTCGTCTTCTATTTTAAAAAAAGTTTGATTTGATGTTGGAGTAGATAATATTTTAAACACGCCGTAAAAACATTTAATTTCATTGTTAGTCACATTTAACTTATCAAAAAGTATATATCCGTTTGTGTCATTCCAGGAAGCAGACGGTCTCATTTTTACATAAAGGTTATTTTCGTTTGGCAAAAGATATGAATCATTATAAAAATCTTGGCTAGTTTTATTGCTAAAAAATAATTCTGGTAAATAATAGTCTGGGCATGATAAATAGTTTGATGAAGTATTAAGGTTATCTATAGAAGCGTCTGACCATTTAACTAGATCTGGATAAGAATAATTTTTTGTATAATCAGCAAAAGCATAATCAATAAACATAGATGTCCCGCTGTAAGATGCATTAATGTTTTCTGGAACTTCTACTCCTTGGCCATAAACAAATCTTCTTTTTGCTACCAATGCTGGAACTTGATAAGGATATATTGCAACGCAATCAATTTCTATTGGATATACATCCTCATACGCATAAAATCCTATCCAATCTTGATTTTTACCATCTTCGTCATACTTTTCTGGAAAAGATAGTTCATCTGTTATAAAATTTAAAGATATTACCTGTTCTCCATTTATTAATAAACTTGCAGAATTATTAGTTATTCTTATGTGCATAAGCATTGGCCTTGTCCATTCTCCAACATAATGAGAAGAATAGTTTTTACCAATCTTTAATGTTATAAAAGGACCGTCAACATATATTCCGTCGTTAGATTTAATTGGACCACAAATTCTTTTTTTGGTTGGTGAATCTGAGTTTATCCTCATCCACATTTCTAGGGTATACTCTTTAAACTTTCCATCCTCATTTAAAAAACCAAAGCCAGGAAGAATTAATGATGGAGAATTTCCATTTTCGACAAGAATTGTTGTGTTACCTGACCCATAAACAAGAGGTATTCCAGAATTTTTTGCTACTAACGCATTGTTTGAAATGAAGTAGTAGCCAGGAGTTTGTTTTAGTCCATAAGACTTGGCCTCTATAACAGATGTTGCTGTTAGCGGTATTGATGTTGGTAAAGATATTTTTGATATGCCAAGTGATGAAGAATGAAACTCTTCTGACCATTGACCAACACTAACCCCATTAAACAAAAAAGCATAATCATCTGTAGATGATGCATTGCCAAGATATCTTATTTTTAACACAACTCTAAAGGTTGTATTTTCATCTGGTATATCAAATGTTTCAGATACAAACATCCAATTATTAGAGACAGATGTGTTGTAGTTTTTTAATTTTTGAATATTTGTTCCTGTTGTTGTGTCATAATATTCGTATCCAATTTCAATGCTAGAAATATAAGAACTAATTGAATAAATGTATGCTCCTACAGAAAATGTTGACATGTAAGAATTTAATTCTGAAAAATTTACTAGGTCATTGCTTATGCATACAATCTCACCAAAATCTTCTGTAGTTAAATTACCTAGAATTTTTGTAACAGAACTATTGGTAAATGGTTCATCTATAGCCTCTGTAAAATTGCTTGCCGTTCCACCAGAAATATCCCAAGAATATACGGATCTTTGTTCCTCAGATATAAGAGAGATATAGTCTGCTTTATCATCTAGCGCCCACAATACAGTTGGGTGCTCTGCAAACACCTTTTCTGCATATAAATTTGATGGACTAGACATTTTTCTCCTATTTCCCTATTATAGCAGGGTAAAAATTAATTTCTGGGAATCCATAACTTTTCATTGCCTTTGTTGTGATATCTTGCCATTACGAACAGTAAATCTGAGAGCCTGTTTAAATACTTTGCAATATTTATATTTAAACCTTCTACCTTCCAAACCTCACGCTCTGCCCTTCTCACAATTGTTCTTGCATTATGAAGTGGGCCAGTAGGTAGAACAAAAGAATGCAGTGGCTCTAGGTATTCGTTATAGTCATCAATTATATTTTCTAAATAGGTAACTCTATCTTCTGATATTGTTATTGTTGGGGCACCAGAGAGTTCTGCACCAAGATCAAACAAGTCACTCTGTATTCTATCTATAATATCGTTATGAAAATCAGTTGCCATTCCTATGGCAGAGTTTGCTTCATCTACCGACCCAATTGCCTCAATCAAATCACTTCCCTTGTGTATTCTTTCATTGGTGGCAGTTGATGTCTGACCGTCATCACCAGTTTTCGTATAAATGCGAGTTAGATGTACCATTAGTGTCCTGTCAAAGAACGCCAAATATCTATTGTTTTAATATTGGCTATATGCAAACAAAGCAAGGTCAGTGCAAACTGAACAATTATTTTATAAGAAGATTTTTGATCTACGTGTTTATCTAATAGTTTCATGGGAATACTACTTTTCCATTATTAGCCCAAACCAAACCTATTGAATCTCCTGGACTTAAAAGTTGTTGATCTATTGCAAGTTGTCCCCAACCCCACTCACTTTTAGGGAAAGGAATTAATTTATTTTCTTTAATAATGATTGCCCAGTATGCTTTTTCTGATGGCATTGATTCACAAGATTCTGTCTTTTCGTTTGGCAAATTATTAACTCTACAAACAACGGCCAAGCCATACTTTTTAGTGCCTTCTATTTCAAGATTAGCCCTTTTTAAAACATCTAGCCCTGTCATTTTGGCATCTGTATCTATACACTTAGTTATTTTTGTGCCTTTGTCTAATACGTTATAATCAATATACAAATTGACACAGCCTTCTTCTTTATTTATAGAAGATAAACCAAAAAAAACTAATACAAATATTATTGCAGATAGGAATACTTTTTTAATCATGTTTGCTTAACCTTTATTTCACAATAATCGGTAGTGCAATACATTTCCCCTTGAGCCTCAAGATTATCTACACCGTCGTAAATTGCGCTAAAGTCAATATGCTTTAATTTGCCAATATATGACTCATATTTATCTTCAGTAATCTGAGTATATGGTTGTTGAGGATAGACAGTATTTCCCATTGGTAAAAATGATACTGCCTTTAGTTGTCCCTCATACATATGAAGTGCTGGAACAACATGCTTTGATTCTGTTTCTTTATCAAAAGATAATGTTACAGAAACTCCATTATCAGACCAATATTTTTGAGCAGTTGCAGCAAGTGCAATTTTTTCAAATAAAGTTACATCTTTTTCAGATCGTGGATGACCTGACTTAATTGGGAAGTAAACTACTGATGTGTTTGCGGATACTACGTCATCTTCAATTGTGTACCCCGCTGCTTTGAATAAATGTATCATTGGATCTGTATTTCCAAATCTAACTGCACGAAGAAAGAAGTTTCCTCCAGGTCCCCAGTGAACTCCAGGAGTTGCACCAGAAAGAATTGAAACTGATCCTGATGGCTTAACTGTTGTTACACGAATTGATTCACGAACACATAACCATTCTGAATATTTGTGATCATAATGACGGATTTTATTGTATCCTTCGTCCATCCACTCACGAACAATTGGCAAACCTTTTTGGTCTGCAAATGACGCAATACCTGTTAGCGATGTACCAATACGACGATTGCGTTGCATGATGCCGTTTGTTTGTGGCCAATGTGTTGGAACAAGTGTTACTGTCTTTCCATACAAGTATGCAAACTTAAGGGTACGCAAGAAGTCCTCCTTAGATTCATGACGATTTAAATGCACTTCTACAAGTGTACATAGTTCGTATGATTCTAATGGCTGCTCCGCACATGGGTTAAATCCCATCACACGATAATCTTTACCGTCTGGCGCATCCTTTAGTCTTCCATAATTACGAGCAACATCAAGCCAGATAAAACCTGGTTCTCCGTTTTCTGTAACTAAGTTTACATAGTCTTCATACTTTGTTCCTACTTCTGCTGAAATAGAATTATTAGACATCCAAGCCCAACCTGGATTCTCTGGATCAAATGAATTACGCTCTGGAAACATCTCTGAATTCTTTAAATTCATGAATGTTTCATCGCCTGCAGTACCCAAAGCAAGTGTTGCTGATCTACGAACATTGCCCGACACAACGCATGTGCCAATAAGGTTTACCAAGTCTACAATAGCACGAGAGTCTAGTGTTTCTCCGCCTCTGGAGCCGATTACACGGTCTATCTGATCGTGCAACTTAACAAGAGGTGCAGGTCCTGATGCAACGCCTCCAAAGCCTTTAATCGGTGCTCCAAGAGGTCTGATCAAATCATAATTAAATTTCTGAATGCTTTGATTTGCTCTAAGGTATGAATTGATTAGAAGTCTAACTGACTCTACCCATCCTTCACGAGTGTCTGGAATTTCAAATATCTCTTCTGGCTCTGTTGGGGTATAGATTGAGAAATTCTTATCCTGTCCTACTGTATCAAATCCCACGCCAATGCCAAGCATAAGAGCATCCATAACCCAAGCAAATAGGGCTCCTGGATCATTCTTGTCAAGATCCTTAGTAGATACCATTGCACAGTTTTGCAGTGCTGCTGAGTTTTTCTTTTCCATAGTCATAGGAGTTCCAAATGCCCACATGCCTCGTCCTGGTGGTGTCCACTTTAGTTCAAACATTCTTTGAAATGCTTCTTGTGCAGACTTCTGTGCCTTATAGTCATTCCAAGGTAAACGATTTTCTTTAGCATGATTCTTTTGTACTGAATACATACCCTCAATTACACGACGACAAACTTCGTGCCAACGCTCTTTAGTTCCATCTTCTTTCATACGAGAATATGTACGAATAAAAGTAATTTCTCCAAGTGAATTTTCTGCTGCATCTTTAAAACCAAAAGGGCTTTCTTGCGTTTTGTATTTTTCTATAAATTCTTCTGGAAGTTTAAAACTAAAAAAATCTGACATTTGTATCGTCCTTTCAAAAACGGATTAAGTGTTAATTATAGCAGAGTTTTATAAAAAACAAAACTCTACCTAAAGTTATAGTATAGAGTTTTGCAAAAAAATTATCTATATGTTTTTTTCTTCCAAAAAAACTTTTTATATCCAGAATTAAAAACAGTTCTAACAAGAATACTTGCTTTTCTAAGATTTTCATTTCCTTTTTCTGTTTCAATAATTTCTGATTCAAAGTTTGTTCGTTTAAATGGAATTGCTTGAATTAATGGTGTTCCTTTTGCAATGAAACCTTTAAAATCTTTTTTAACTAAAAATGAAAAAAGACCATTAGATGGATAGCCATCTGTATCAATTACCGCAGATATTGCATAAAGAGGACTTAGATCATGATGTTGTGGTTGAATGAATAGTGTGCTAAATCCTGGATCTGTTTCAACAACCCACATAAGGTTTACTCTAAATAAATATTCTATGTACTGGTCCTTGTCAAATGGATATCCATCAACCTGTTTAATATCATGACTTCCAATAATCATTTTAGATCCAATCTGGCCTAAAGATTTCATGGCTTGTGGTATATCAAACACTTGCTTTCCTTCTGTTGTGTCTATATAGATATCAAATGGTGCCTTTATTATATAACCACTTGATAGAATATCAAGAAATGCGACACATCTTTTTACGGTTATGTTTTGATTTCCATTATTAGGAGTACTGTCAGAGTTATAGAACCCCTCAATTTTTTTATACCAGGATGGTATATCTTTTATTGCTGGAGAAGGTGTTGGAAATACATCCTTCATTCTGGGGCTAGTATTGATAAATTTTATTTTAGATGGCTTGTTTTTTGACATAACCAATTATAGCATTAGTTATCTCGACGGTCAAACACAAGCATGTTCTCAGTAAAGAAGTTATCATACGGTTCACAGTTAATAGATATTTTCTTATTTCTAGAGACAATTTGTTCTACTGTTGTGATTTGAACAAATCCAGCATCTGAATGAGAGTATCTCTCATATGTGTTATCTACTTCTGCAGCGCTTAAAAACTTTACTAATCCATCTTTTTTAGTTAGGATATAGTGTGTTCCAACAAAGAGATCTCCATCTATATAAATAAATGTATCAGATTCTCCTTCTTCAAGTGTAATTACTGTTGTTTCTACTAGCATATCATTTGAAAGTGATAAGTCCTGAGCAGACCAAGATAGCCAAGAAGTGTTGTCTTCGTTTGGAATATTAAGAGCCATTAATTTATCTCCTACTACTAACTCTCCAACAGCCTTATATCCTGATGGTGTTAAAACCTTTGTGTTGATTTCAATTGAATCAAACCATGCTCCAAAAGCACCGAAGGCTCCAAAAGCACCGAAGGCACCAAAGGCACCGAAAGCACCAAATGGTGCAAACGAGAATGTTGTAGTTACGTTGTTTGATGCAGTAGAGGTTCCAGATTGACCATTTGCATTGTCTGCTCTAACAGTATATGTTTGTGCAGTTCCTTGCTCTTGTCCAACGTCAACAGATGTTGATGCTGTATTTCCAGATTTTCCGTCTGATGATTGCCAGTAATAATTAGTTATTGCACTACCACCATTTGCTGGAGCAGACCATGTAACACGATCAGTACCTGCTGATGGAGAAGATGCTGATGGTGCTGATGGTGTTGCTGGCACTGTTGTTGCAGTAATGCTATTAGACGCAGCAGATGCTGGCGAGTTTCCAACTGCATTTGTTGCTACAACTGTAAATGTGTATGCTGTATTTGATTGTAAACCAGTTACAGATAATGGAGATGATGCTCCTGAAGCAGTATACGATCCTGGAGAGGATGTTACTGTGTAAGAAGTAGCAGCAGGTGAATTTTCTGGCAAAGAAAACGTTACGTCAGCCCGTCCATTATTGAATGCACGACCTGAAGGTACGTTTGTTGCAGTTACTGACGTTGGTGCCTTTGGCTCCAAAAAGTCATTTGCTTGTTGGGAATGTCTTCCTGCTTTTTTACCTGCTGCCATTTTTAATCTCCTTTTTAACTATTTAAATTTTTATTACGCCATCAAGTCGCCGTAGACAACCCATGTGTTTTCTGCTCTTTTGAAAAGAGTTGCAGATGACCATTGAGTTCTCAACTTTAGACCTGGTGTTGCATTTACTGTAACTCCTGCTGCTCCAGCAATTGTTACCTGTCCTGTTCCAGTTTGAAGAATATCTAGTGATGTTCCAACTGGATATGCTACTGCTGAGTTTAGCGGAATTGTAATTGTTGTTGCTGATGATTTTGCAACTTCAATTAATGAGTCTCTTTCAGTTAATGCTGAAAGTGTATAAGAGTCTGTCTTTGCAATAATAGGTGTACGTGATACAACACCTTCTTTTGTCTGTGTACCGTCTGTAAAGACAACTCCTGCTGCTACCAAGTTGTTTAGTTCAAGGTTATCAAGTGATCCTTGAGCAAAGTTAACTGTAGTTGTAGGCTCTGATGTTACACCCTTAAAGAGTTTCCATTCATCATCAGATGCGTCTCTTACAAGACCTGCATGCTTTGCTGCACCATCATTGTAAGCAACTACAAGACCAAGGTCTACTGTATTTGCTGGATTTTCGTGAGCAAGTTGAACTATGTTATCTTCAATTACGATACTTGTTGCTGATGCTGAGAAGTTAGTACCGTTAACTGTAAAGTCTCCGTCTACTACAAGGTTTCCGTCAACTTCTACGTTACCTGTAAATATTGCTCCTGCAAGTGAAGCCTTTGCATCAAGTGCTGTTTGTGTAGCAGTTGAAACTGGCTTATTTGCATCTGAAGTATTGTCAACATTTGCAAGGCCTACTGAAGACTTTGTAAGTGCTGCTACTGCAGTTGAAATCTTTGTATCTGCTGCTGTTCCTGCTTCTGTAATTGCCTCAGACTTTGCTGTTGCAACTGTTGTTGCTGTTGCAAGAACTGTTGTATCTGCAATACCGTGAACATTTGCTGTAAGGGCATTGTGATTGGATACTGATGTACTAATTGCTGAAGCAGTTGCTGCTGTTGTTGCCAATGCTGCTGTGTCTGCAATTCCATGTACGTTTGTTGTCGCTGAGTTGTGTGTGCTAATTCCTGAATCAACATAGCCCTTTGTTGTTGGATTAGAATCTATTGTTGGGGCTGGAACAAGCACATTTGAAATTGTGTTGCCAGACATATTTATTGATCCAGTCATAGTTCCACCACCAAGAGCAAGTTTTCCTGATAAAGCACTAACTATTGTTGATGCAAATGTTCCATCATCGTTAATTGCTGCTGCTAATTCATTTAAAGTGTTTAGGGCATCTGGTGCTCCATCAATTAGGTTTCCTAATTGTGCTACAGGAATCTTTCCTGATGAGTCAAGTGATGCTACACCATTTGCTTGTCCCTTTGTGTCTACTGGAACATAATCATCAAGTGATCCACCAAGGTCTTCTAAGTTTTTAAAATATGACAGATCTTCCCAGTGGTTGACTCCATCACCAATTTTAAATTGTCCAGTATCGGATTCAAAACCAATTTCTCCTGCTGCTAGAATTGGATCTGCTGATGTCCATTGTGCTGCAGTACCTCTGCGCTGTTGCATTCTTGTTGCCATATTTTATTTCTCCTTATGGGGGCTGCCCAATTACTTATCTTATTATAACATCATTTTTAATTGAAGTTATCTATTGCAAATCCACCATCCCATGTTACTATCCATGAATTGGTATTGTAGTTTCCAGCGTCAACTGGTGTACTACTTGCATCATTATAATAACCAGCATCTTGATATTGGCTAACTATTAAACCAGTTCCATCGATTGCTGTATCGTGAATGTGCTGTGGAATATCTTGTATATCATTAAATGTTGTCAGTGTATGCCATGTTCCGCCTACATAAAAAGCAAGTCTGTTGGTAACAGTGTCAATATACAATTGACCATTTACTGCTGATTCTGGTGCTGAAGTTTCTGTAGCAACTAATATTTCTTTTTCATCTACATATTGTTTTGTTGCTGCATGTGTGTTTTGAGTAGGAGCGGCTACTGTTACAGTACCACCGAATATACCGCCGTTTGCTACGGCTAGTCCATTCTTGACCTTAAAGTCTTTGTTATCTGTTGCCATTTATTGCTCCTTTTTCAAACTATTTTATTTTTTACTACTTAATCAATGTTCCCATAACAGTAATAACTGAAGTGTTGTTTAGGGTTGTTACCTTTAGTTCAACATTACTTCCTGATATTGCTGCAGAAACTGTTGATAGTGCAACATTTGTTGACACAATTCCGTACTCTGTGATTGCAATGTTATCTGAAGTGTCAAGTGTCAAAAGTACCTTTGACATTTCAGTATTTGCTCCAGCGCCAACTCTTACAAGGAATTCTGCTGAACGGAAATCAGCCTTATCCCATGAATAGGCTGTCTGAACTCCTGCTGTTGGTACTGATAGTGTTGCTGCAACTTGCTTAGCAACTGAATTAATATTTAATGCTGTAAATGGTGTTGTGCCATTTTCTTGTGCTGTGTTGGCTGCTGCTGCAGTTGCTTCTGCTGCTGTTTGGGCTGCGTCAGCCTCTGCTTTAGCAAATGCTGTAGTAGCAACCTGAGTTGTATTTGTATCTGCTGCTGCGGTTGGGGCTGTAGGTACGCCAGTCAGTGCTGGTGATTCTAACGGAGCCTTTGTTCCAACAAGAGTTGTAAGGTTTGTGATTGTATCTGGTGAATCACCAAGTGCTAAAGCCAACTCATTAAGAGTGTCTAGAAGTGCTGGTGCTCCATCTACAAGACCTGATACTGCTGTACTAATTGCTGTATTACGATTTGAAACCTCTGTTGAGATTGCAGATGAAATAGCATTGTTACGATCTGTAACTTCTGTTGCAATTTTTCCATCTGTGTAACTGTTTGCTGCTGATGCTGCATTGTTTGCCTTAGTAGTTGCATCTGCTGCTGCTGTTGAAACTGATGCTGCATCTCCTGATATTCTAAGTGCTGCTTCTGCTGCTACCTTGTCAGTAGCGTCTGTTGCTGCTGCAGATTGTGCTGCTGATGCTGCACCTAATACATCGTATGATGCTGCTGTTGCAGATATTGCACGAGCATTTGTAAAGTAAAGATTTGAACCTTCTGCTAAGTCAGATGTTGTAGAATCTGCTACACCGTTTTCTGCGGTAATAGTAAGTCCTGAACCTGTTCCTGTAATTGTAATGTTAGTCTTTGTTGCACCAACCAAAAGGTCTGCTGCTGAAGACTTAGCACGAGCATCTGTGAAATACTGTGCTGTTCCTTCTGCTACATCAGATGTTGTAAGTGCATCTGCGTGTGCAATTGCTGCAGCCTGTGCTGCGTTAGCCTTTGAAGTAGCGTCTGCTGAAGCAGTTGATACTGCAGCGTTAGCCTTTGAAGTAGCGTCTGCTGAAGCGGTTGCCTCTGCTGCTGCTTGTGCAGCGTCTGCCTCTGCCTTAGCAAATGCTGTAGTTGCAATCTGAGTTGTATTTGTATCTGCTGCTGCAGTAGGTGCAGTTGGAACACCAGTCAATTCTGGTGAAGCAAGTGGGGCTTTTGTTCCAAGTGCTGTTGTAATAGTTGTTGTGTAATTAGCATCGTCATTAATTGCTGCTGCTAATTCATTTAATGTATTAAGAAGGTCTGGTGCACCGTCTACTAATGTACTTACTGCAGTTGAAATTGCTGTATTACGGTTTGAAACCTCTGTGCTAATTGCAGAACTAAGTGCTGATGCTGCTGTAGCCTCTGCTGCTGCTTGTGCAGCGTTAGCCTTTGAAGTAGCGTCGGCTGCTGCAGTTGCTTCTGCTGCAGTCTTGGCTGCATTTGCTTTGCTTGTTGCGTCTGCTGAAGCAGTTGCTTCTGCTGCTGCTTGGGCTGCGTTTGCCTTGCTTGTTGCATCTGCTGCTGCTGCAGAGATAGCCTCTGATTTAGCGGTTGCAGCCTTTGTTGTTGCATCTGCTGCTGCTGCAGATTGTGCTGCTGCTGCAGCACCTGATACATCAAATACGCCTGACTTAATATTTAGTTCGCCAGAAATAACTTCCATCTGTGTTGATTCAACGGAGGTAACAAGTGTTTCTCCACCAATTAAATCAATGATGTATTGATCTGACGCTGTTTCTACAAGTACGTTGTTTCCATTGACGGTTGCTGTTGAACCTTCAACGACAAGGCCATTTTTTACCTTGAAATTTTTATTTACTGTTGCCATTTTTTATATCTCCTTAAGCCTTTAATCCAATTCGTGCATAACGAACTGTTATAGGTGTAATACCGCTTACTGGAGTGACTGTTAAGGCCACGGTATTTCCAGTGCGGGAGACATTAATGGTGCCAATATTCCCATCATTGTCGATAGTTCCATATTCGGTAACATTTAGATTTGTACCGTCAATAAGAATTGTTAATTCTGTTGCATAAAATTTGTTTTGCCCTGCAGTGGTTTTTGATATTGAAACAATATACTTAACCATGCGCCATGCTGTTGCATCAAAGTCATCAATAACAGTTACGTTCTCAATTCCGTTGATTGTGACTTCATTATTACCTGCAGAACCTAAGTCTGTTGACTGAGCGGTTGCGGTATCGATTAAATCTTCGTAATTTTCTTGAGTTGGTCTATCACCTGTTTGAAATAGACTTTTAACTCCTGCGATTGATATTCTGGCCATGTGGTAATTATAACACCCATTTTAATAAATATCTTACAAAATATAGTTGCTGTATCCAATAACTTGTAAAGGAATTCCTGGAGTATTTCCAAGACCAATAGCCACAATTTGAATTGCTGAAAACTTAACTCTAAAAGGAAGTATGTCTGTAACTAAGGTGTTTCTTGTAAAATTTTCTATTTGAACTTCAGGATAATCTATTGGAAATATTTTTTCAGTCTTACCTTTTATGTTGTCAAGTATTACTGATGTTGCCATTAGTCTGTTACATCTTCAAGAATCTTCATGCTGCCCTGGCAAACTGTCCAAACTCTTGATGGATCGCTAACCTGAATATCAAAGATGTCTCCTGTCTGCAAGACATTAGATTCTTCTGCTGTAAGCCAAACTGTAAATTCTCCAACAAGATCATCTTCGTCTGCTCTTGGATTTAGCGCCATTATGGTCACAGCATCGTCTGTAATAATTCCAGGGGTTGAATTTGGTCTTTTAATTTTCATAGCAATGTCCCATTCAGATCCAGCACCTTTTAAAATCAAAGGCTCCTTAGCATCATCAGTTACGTAAACCTTAAAACCAGAAGTATCTCCACGGACAACAGTCCAAACAACTGTAGGAGGTTTGTTTCCTATGTCGTATGATGTTTGAGATCCTCTTAGAGTTGCCATTGTAAAATTATACCACGCTTAAGACATTCCGTCTTTAAGTGCTTGCCAAGTTCCGTTACCTTTTGCTTGAACAATTAAAATTCCATTAGCCCCAGTTGCTGCAACAACTCCAACAGCGGTGGCATTTCCAGTAGCAGGTCTAGTTCCAGTAAGGCCACCAGATACTCCAACATAAACTGGACTGCCATTTACATAACTACCAGAACTCAAGTTAATATTTTCCATAACCCCAGCAACTACAACTATTCCTTCAGCATTGTTTGCAAGTGGTTGTTTTAATAAACCTAAAATTGGACCAACTGTTGATTGTGTGGCATAGGATATTTCTGGCTTTGTTGAATATCCAGTTATATATACAGGGTGTCCTGCGCTTAATGATTGACCGCTTTTATTTATCACACCCAACTGAAATGCTGATATTCCCAGTGGTGGCAGCACAATTTTTAGTCTATCAGCAAGTGCCTCAATATCCTTGTGAACATTTACTGGATCGTCTAGTACTGGAAATGGTAAATTAAATATACCGTCATTTGTATTGCCTGATGCCATAGTAATTTTATTATACCATGTCATAAAGTTGCTTTTTAAAAAATCTCATGATATACTTGGTAGTAACACCTATCAAGGTGTTATTGTTTTCTAAGGAGGAAACTATGATTAAATTTATCGAAAGAAACAAAGAGATCATTAGCACACTCAGTATCGTATTGTTATTAGCGGTTATTTCTAACGCTAATGCTTCTTCAGATTTTGATACTAAGAACAACCTTAGCCTGAAACAGGCTCAGACATCGGAAACTACCTCGAAAGAGGTTTTTTTGGTTTCTAAGGCAAAAAAACTAGAGAGTTTTGAAAACAAGGTTTCTCTTACTGACTTAGAACTAAAGGAACTGCTTTCACTAGTAGGTTTTAAGGGTAAAGACCTTGTTGTTGCTTGGGCAGTTGCCAAAAAAGAGTCTAATGGACGACCATTGGCTTTTAACGGCAATCATAAGACTGGTGACTCATCTTATGGCATGTTTCAAATTAATATGATTGATTCCCTTGGTCCAGACCGTAGAGAAAAGTTTGATCTTGACTCTAATGCTGAACTATTCAATCCCGTAAAAAATGCAGAAATTGCATATTATATGACAAAGGGTGGAGATGATTGGTCTTCTTGGAAAGGCATAACTCCAAAGACCCAAATGTGGATGAATAAATTTCCTAAGTAGTAAAATAAATTAGGACCCCTCTTAGGAGGGGTTCTTTTTTATTTCTTGAAGTATCCAGTTATAAGTTTTTTCAATTCCCTCTTTTAATGTCATAGAATAATCCCAACCTAACTTTTCTTTAACTAGGTCATTGTTAGAATTTCTACCTCTAACCCCCAGCGGTCCTTTGATATGTATTTTTCTTAAGACCTTACCCTGAATACTACAAGCAATATCAACTAATTGATTAATAGTAACCATCTCTTCAGAGCCAATATTTACTGGACCAGTAAAATCTGATTGCATAAGTCTTTTTGTTGCCTCTATGCATTCATCTATGTATAGGAATGAGCGGGTTTGTTCTCCGTCCCCCCAAATTTCTACAGAATCTTTTGCTTGTATAACTTTACGACATATTGCAGCAGGGGCCTTTTCTTTTCCACCATTCCAAGTTCCTTCTGGGCCATAAATATTATGATATCTGGCAATGGCTACAGGAATTTTATTGTTTCTATTAAAGGCTAAAAACATTCTTTCGCTAAACAGTTTTTCCCAACCATACTCACTGTCAGGATCTGCAGGGTATGCATCAGACTCTTTAAGGCCAGGATTATTTACATCTAACTGCTTATAGTCAGGATACATGCAAGCAGAACTTGAATAAAATATTTTGGTTTTATTAATATCGTGTTTTGCGTTTAATCTTGATTGAGCCCTTAAAAGATTAAGATTTATAAGTGCAGAATTTTCCATAATTTGAGAATCATTTATGCCAGTAAAAATATATCCTGCTCCACCCATATCTGCAGCAAATTGATAAATTTCATCAAATGCTATTGTGCCCACGGGATGTATAACGCTTTCAATATTTTCATAGACAGATAAATCTTTTTTAATAAATTCATCTGCTTTTGTTTTTGAAAAATCTGGAAACTTTAAATCAACACCACGAACCCAATATCCTTCAGATTTAAGCCTATTAACCATATGGCTACCTATAAAACCACCTGCACCTAAAACTAATGCTGTTTTCATTACTTCCTCACAATTATGTTAAATAAAGTATATGGCAATATTTTAAACTAAACCAGATATTTGTTTTTCCCAAAACTCAGAAACATGTAGATGTCTATGTAGTCCAGGATGGGGCCAATGTGCTCCAGGACCTTTTAGCCGTCCATAGTTATAGGGTATTTTATGATAGTCATATGCATGGTCAAATATCTCTGGATACTGATCTTTATATTCTTTATGGCATCCCTGCCAATTTATCATTTCAAAATGAGGAGGTAGTCCAGATATATCTTTTGGGTTACACCCAAATTCAAATGCTTTAGGAAATTGTGTTTTTGTTGTGTCTGTAACATAATGCCTAAAGTTGGTCTTTAGAAATTGCTCATCTTCCTCTGTTAGTCTGTTTGACCAGGTAGTCCAAATTAATTTAATATCATTAGATTCACAAAAAGCCTCTAGCATTTTAATATGATCTAAATTTTGATAATAGACCCACTCATATGGCAAAATTTCTTCATAGTCCCAGGGTGCTGTTGCTTTTGTTGTTTTATTTTTATGATTAATGTACCACATATGCATTGAATTAGCATCTTGACTAATAAAATAAAATCTTTCAAAGTTAGCAAAGTGTGCAAGAACAACTTTTGGTTTATATTGATATTGATGAATCATTCCAAAAAAACTTGAAACTAAAAGATTGGCAGATGCTCCAGAATAAGATATGTTTCCAATAGGTTTATTAATTTTATCTGAAAGAATATTAGACCATCTAAGATTTTCTGGCATTCCCTGTCCCATAGTCAATGAGCATCCTAAAACCACAACCTCTGGATTTGTAGAAAATTCTATAGACCTTAATCCATCACTATTCCATACATAATTATATTCTGGTCTTTCTATTTCTGAATGTGATGCCAATACTGCATTAGTAACAGAATAATTTGTATTGGGGTATTTTCTATTGATTCCACAATAAGGAATAACTCTTGGATTAAATATATCAAATAGCATTAGTATGTGTACCCACCTTTTTTAATTTTTCTATATTTTTTCCACATAATAAATTTATAAACAATTCTTTTTAGCATTTTGATTCTGCCCACTCTCTCCACCACATTTTTCTTCCGTTATCAAGTTCATGGTTATTCCAAGAATATGGTTGTCCTGTTGCTTTTTGGGGATTGTCAAAAAAGTCCCAGGTTTCATTTCCTTTTTGATTTCTATTTCTATGTATATAGGCAGTGTATGTGCTTCCTGATGTACCAACAAAATTTGTAGCATTATGCATTACTAGATTACAAATAAGACCAAACACGACTTCGTCTTGAAATGGTAAAGACATAAACTCATTTCTAAAATTATTTACAATGTACTCATCTAGCAATATAAACCTGTGCTTGTTGTCTTGAATCATTTTGTGTCCTGGCTGACATGTTGTTACAACTATTGGAAGATTGTTTTGTGCAAACTTATCTAGCCATAACTCAAACATTTCTTGCTTTGTTTCAAACATTTTAACATGATCTGAAAGCCTTAAATGCATTCCTTGAAAATGTCCTATTGAGTGATATATTTTATTTGCTAAATCAAAGTATTCTTTTTTAAATTTAACTGAAGATATTGCTTTGTTAAGACTGTTGCTTCTTTTGTAAAAAAATCTTGAATACCACCCTAGAGTTAGTTTTAGGTGAAGTATCTTGTCTAGTGGAAGTCTTTTTCTTCCCTCTGCAAAATACTTTTCATCATCAGAAAAATCTTGATGACTACTATAATAAAAATTATTTAAAATATCCTCAATAACTATTTCTTCTTGCTTAAAACTATCTATTTTTTCATTAATAAAAATCAAGTTTGAATCAAAATCCATAAGATCTAGCAAATGAGGATACTGGTCTGGATTTGTAAAACCCTCTCTTTGCTTATTATGAAATCTACTAGGAGTATAAATTGGAATATTGTCAGTATTATAAAGTTTTTTATCTGCAGTATATTGTGTATAGTGAATTATTGCTGGCACATTTAACTCATGAGATAATCCAGTTGCTAATTCAAGACTCATTACCTGATTTATTAAGCCTGTAGGATTATATAGTTGAAAAAATAACTTATTCATTTACATAGTTTCTATTTTTGGCTTTTCTTTAGTATTTCTTTTTCTAATGTCTGTGTATAAATATTGAGGACCATGTTTAAAAAACCAATGATCTGGCTCTGTATAAAAAAAGAATGCATTGGCAACCAAATTAGTTTTTGGATTTGGAAAATCTTCTCTCCAATGTTGTTGATCATTGCCATATGATATAACTGCATCATTTTCTTCTGCTTCAAACTTTATACCCTCAACATAAAAATCCCAAGGTGTTTTATGAAAAATCGTGTAGTTTATATGATATGTACAAGCGTTGTCGTCTTTGTGTTTCCAAAGTTTTGCTTTATCCCCTTCATAAATACTTAGCACACACCATGATGGCAATAAAGTTTCTGATTCAAATTCTTCTCTTGCCAAAGGTAATAACATTTCATGAAACTTTCTAAGTGGCTCTATATTTGTACCGTGAGTATTGTCCCAAATTGTCCATTGGTGTCTACCAAACGATTCATCATAAGTACTCTTGTCTGTTGACCATAAGTTCATTGCTAGATTTTGCAACTCTAAATGTTCTGCTGGTGGAAATACTGTTTTTAATAAATAAGGAGTTTTCATTTTACCACTTACCTAATGGACATACTGCTTTTTCTAGTTTTGTTTTTAAATGCATTAGACATCCACACTTTTTGCACTGTTTTGTTAGTTTAATAAGTTCTGGACAAGCCTTACATATAGAGTATCTGTCTGTTGCTTTTTTTTCTTCTGCCCATTCTGCATTAGGATTTGCAAGATCCCAAGGTCTTGTTTCTCCAAGATTTTTTTTCCATTTTTGATACGGGGATAAGTTTTCTTCTAACACTCCCAACTCCTAAACTATTTCAAAAGTTATTTCAGGATTACTACTTAATGCAGCAATAAGCATATCATTAGTGGCCACTCCTACGCAATATCCTATACCGCCATAATAAACATTATTAACAATAAAAGCAATAGATTCACAACCGTCTACACAAAGATCTAATGGATTACATGCAGGTTTGTGTTCTTCGCCTTCTGGGGCAATAAAAGATGATCCGTCCCAAACACTTTTTCTTGCTGGGAAATAATTCAAATGGGTTATATTTAAAGCGGTTGGATTATTTGAAAGTGCATAACATTTATCATCTAGTAAAGGATCAATAGAATTTCCATTAGGATGTACTTCAATAGATAAAAAATTTATTTTATCCCCGTCTATATTAGCAAAAAAATCTTTTCTCATAGTAATTAGTATACCTTATCCCTAGTCATTACATCCAAGGAATACTCCACAACTATTGTAAATGCTTGCATAACCACCGCACCGTGGCTCACCATAAACATAGTAGTAGCCATCGCAATTTGCTACTGGAGTAGGTGTAGGTACTGGAGTAGGTGTAGGTACTGGAGTAGGTGTAGGTGCTGGTGTTGGTACTGGTGTAGGCGCTACTGGAGTAGGTGCTGGAGTAGGTGCTACATATCCACAGGATGCAGAATTAGTTTCTATAAGTCTTGGTGGGCAACTAATTTGATATGTTGTGTCATATCTATTTTGATATAAATCATATCCTATACAACTGGTTGCGTCGTCATCTACACAATTTGGTGCTACTGGAGTAGGTGCTGGAGTTGGCGCTGGTGTTGGTACTGGTGTAGGCGCTACTGGTGTTGGTGCAGGAATTCCGCAGAAACTTCTTCCTAGATAAATATCTGGGCATCCAGGTGTCCAAGATGTTTGATAAGAATCTCCATATCCTTGAGCATCAACATTTAAACAATATGTAGGAGCATCAAGGTAGTCACATGCTACTGGTGTAGGAGTTGGTACTGGTGTAGGAGTTGGTACTGGTGTAGGTGTGGGTGCTGGTGTTGGTACTGGTGTTGGTGCTACTGGAGTAACACTATAAACGTAATACTCAAAATCTAAAACTGATTCATAATTTAATAAACTGTTTGTATCAATTCTACCTTTAACTTTATTATTGTTAGAGGGTGTTGCACCAGAACTATTACCTAATGGAGTTTCATTACCTAAATTAAATCCAGCATTTGTAATTGCAACTCTAGCGTCATTGATAGATAAACCCTCTAGGTCTGGTATTCTTCCCATACCTTTTGAAGAAGACCATAGGCCAAAATTTAACATTTTGAACCTACGCCGTCAAATCGCCAATAAGAATCCAGGTATTGGTATCTATTTTTGAAATTACTGCACCTGAGTATTGGGCTGCAATCTTTTTATTTGAATTTTTGCTATTAAGAATAACTCCAACTGCTCCTGCAACACTAACATTTCCAGAGCCATTTCTAAGTATTTCAATTTTTTGACCAATAACAAATGGAGTTGTACTATTTGTTGGTATTGTAATTACTACATCAGTTAAAGATGTAACAGATATAGTTTTTCCAGCATCTGCTTTTGCAATTGTATAATCTGCTGTTTTTGCAAGAAAATCAACTGAGTCATTAATAAATCTCCATTCACCATTATAATAATATTGAAGTTGATTAATAACTGTTCCAGAATCTTCTTGTCTAACAAAACATACAATGCCATTTATTGGTGATGAAATAGCAGCATTTCTTGCCGTTGGATTTTGATAATTATTTATTCCTGCTTTTGCATTTACAACGGTATCAAAAGTTACAACAGAGTTAAATTCTTGATCTGCATTCCAAGTGTACTCAGCATTAGTATTTACTGCTCCACCTATAGCATACCAAGTATCATTTGTTTCGTTATATATATATGCTACTTTTCCATCTGAATTAATTGTTGCCATCTGATGTTATCCCCAATGCTCTTAATTCTGCTTCTGTAATTCCAGTTGATAAAACTAATTTTGCAATGCCGCTTTCACGAAGTTGTTCTTCTGTTGTTTTTGCTTTAGGCATTATGCACCAATCTCTCTCCAGGCAGAACCTGACCAAACATACATTTTTAAATATGGAGATGAGTCAGAATCAACCCATAGCGCACCTGTTGTTGGATTTTCAGGTTCTGATGTTTGATATGATGCTATAGCGTATCGAATATCTGTTGTTATTGATGCAGTTGAGTCTACCCAAATATAACCATTATCTATTCCTGTTGGCATAGATGATAAAACCGCAGAACCAATACCGTTTGTTTCAATTGAATCTATTCGTGTATCTAATGCCTTAATATGGCCAACAACTGAGTTTGGAATAATTTCAGATTCGGTTGTAATATCATTAGATGTTCCGTAATGATATAACTTTAGGGCTGCTTGGATATCTGCAGCATCCTCATAGCCTGGTATTTTTGTTGGATAAATTGATCCGATATTTTCAGAAGCCATACTTTAGATTATACCACAGTAATAAATAAATGTACTGCTTTAATAGTACTTAGATTAGTCCAATTGGTACCGTCAAATTCTGTGGCTTTTATTGTAACTGGCAAAGAGAGGGTTCCATTTACCGACACAATTTCTCCAACAGATATAGATGAGGCCAAAGGGCTATCGTTGAGTACGCTATATTGAATGTTAAAGTCAGATGCTGATGCAGTCCCTACAAACTCGGCAGGAAGGATTTCAGATACTGGAATATTTTTTGACCAAACACCATTTATAAAACTTGTAGTAGTGTAGTTTTTGCTATAAATATTTGAAACTAATTTAAAGAGTTTTACCCATGTGTTTGTTCCTAATACATTTTGAAACTGATAAACATATTGGTATTCATCATCTGAACTTAATATATTAATGTATAAATCAAAAAGTTGTGATCCTGGAGTAAATAATGTTGTTGGTTTTCCAAGATTTACAAATATTTGACTTCCTCTATCACCTTTTGGGCCAAAATCAATCTCTAAATTTAAAGCAGAAGGACCACCTAAAACAGTTAAATCTTCAGTTGTTAAAAGAACGTCTACTGCCATTAAACTGTTGCTCCAGCAATGTGATCCGTAACTGTTACTGATCCAGTTAATAATGTATATACGTAATTATACGGCGATGCTGTTTTTGTTATTTCTACGTCATAAACATATTGTGTTGCAGCGTTCATTGTTACAGAATCGTTAGGTCTAATTGTGCATGTTACATAATTTCCATAAACTCCGCTTGTTATTACTGCAAGACATTCAATTTTTCCAGAAACTCCAGAAGATCCACGGGATGTAGAAATAGTAAACTTTGCAGTTTCACCATAACCAGTTAAATCAAAAGATCCTCCAAGTGAGTCCTTTGGGTAAATACGAAACTCATAGGTGTCGCCCTTATAATAGTTAATATTTAATGTACCTGGAAATGCCATAGTTTTATTATACCACGCTGACGTATATAGATTTCATAACTACTGATGCATCATAGTCTGTTCTAATTTGAGGAACTGCTCCATTACCCCAAATTTTTTGATTTTCTATAAAAATTTGTTGAGTAACAGTTATTGGGTAAGTATGTTGATATTTCATAGATCCTATAAATTGAGAAATATCCAAATCACTGTTTGGTGAATATGTTCTTATCCATGCCTCTGTATTGCTACTATATGTTGTTAATTCAAAACTATAAGTTATAAATACCTGAGCGCCTTCTTTTAATCCTTTAAAATTAAATGCTCTTGCGTGATTATTCCATAGTGATGTGCAGTTTTCTGGTAGGTATTTTTCGTTTGACATGTTTTCAGATAATACATAGGTTGTTACCCATCCATCATCTCCTTTTGAAATTCCAAGGCCAAAAGATTGTTCTATTCCATTATGATAAGAAGCCCATCCTGGTTTTTGCCCAGATGGAGATAAAGAACTTTTTCCATTTGCTCCTGAAGGTCCACGATCTCCTTTTGGTCCAGGTGGTCCTTGTTCACCGTCTTTACCATTTCTTCCAGCAGGTCCTTGAGGGCCTGGGGGCCCTTCTGGGCCAGGAACTGGCAAGAATGATGATGAAGTATTGCCTTTATCAGAATAACCGCTTTGTTGAACTTGTGCAGCGTAGGAAGATTTGTTTGTGCCTGGGAAATCCATTGATTTAGAAGTAGCCATATCGTAATTATCTCACGATATTTAGTTAATTATGTATGTACCAGAAATGTGAAAATTGTCTGCAACATTTAGTGTTACTGGACTATTGTGATCAAAATCTTCATCTTGTCCTGCAGAGTTTGTAAATGTTAAACCCATTTGAGATTGACCTGCATAAACATGTCCACCAATTGCATATTGACGTCCAGTTGAAATATCATGTAAGCAACCCGCTTTAAACTGGTATCCATATTTTGAAGGGAATGGAAGATCAACATAATATTGTCCAGTACCAAAGTTAGTAATGTTATTCATATCTACTTGAATTTGAAAGTGTACCATTGGACCTGTTATTACATAACTACCGCTAAATAATGGATCGCCATTAAATGTTGGTTGAGTTCCAAGAGTTCCACCATTAACTGTAAATGATGTTTCAGTTACTGAAGTAGCATCTTCACCATCTACGCCTTTAGGAAGGAATATACTCCACTCTGCACTATTTCCAACTGGATCACCCAATCCACCACTTGATGTTGCAATGTATAGATTATTATCGCTTCCCTTTACAACAGCAAGGTTTGCAATGTATCCGTTACCAGAAACATAGTTACCTAAATAAACAAGTCCTGCAGAACCATTTGTTCCATCTGCACCTTTTGCTGCAAGTAAATTCCAAAATCCTGGTGAAGGAGTATCTCCAACATTTCCGCCATTTGCACCAACACGATACCAAAGTTGTCCGTCATAAGTTGCAAGATCTCCAACGGCATATGATGCACCACCATTGTATTCTCCAGTATAATTCCAAAGGGCATCTGCTCCGTCAGATCCTGCTTGTCCTGCTGGACCCTGTGGTCCTGATGTTCCTTCTCCACTACCGCCTGCTGTAGTAAAACGTGCCATAATTACTCAAGTCCCGTTTTTAATAATGCAACTTTAGAATTGTTTATGTCTGTAATTGCGTATATTGCATCTAGTCCAGGTAATTCAACAGACCATGCTGAGCCAGGAGCAAGTCGATATCCGTAATCAGATGCTGTTACTCCTTCTCCTCCAAGAAATACGTATGCAGAAGAATCTACATTTTGAATTGTGATATCCATTCCAGAGTGAAGTCCGTTTGGAGTTAAACGTGTAGCAGAAGTGTTACTAAGAGTTGTAAGAGAATGAGTTGTCATATCTCGATTATATCACTTGTTTATTTTAAATATTTTATTTTTGATTTTAATAACTGGTGGCAACTCAGGTCTAGGAGTTGTAACTTTTATTACTGCCATTATAGGCTACCTGTAATATCACCAAGAACTGAAATAGTTCCAATCAAAGGTGTCCAAACTGTATCTTCATCAATAGTTACCTGTAAATCAAATGTTAATTCTGTTACAACTGATTTATAGCCAGTACCCCATAATTCAGTAATAGATGCTGGAGCCATAATATCTACATATCCTTCTCCTGCCGTAACTTCCAGGGAATCAAGAGCATCAGACTGAGGATCATAAGAAGTAGCCTCAAAAGTCCAGTCAGATATATCAAAATATGTTACTTCATCATCTTGTAAAAATTCAACACGAAGCGGAGAAGTATCTCCTCTAACAACGCTCCATTTAATACGAGCAGGGTCTGCTCCAAATACTTCAGGTCCACATATGTTCATAATATCTTTGATTATACCATAAAAATAAAAAAAGCACTCAGGATAGGTGGGTATGAAGAGACTATCCTAAGTACTTTTATAAAATTATATCATATAGGTATAATTCAGACATATTTAATCAGGTTATAAAAAGTTTACCAAATTGTAACAATAGGAAATGTCCATTTTGTACTATTAAGTCATAGATTGTCAGAGTTAGGGATAGTGTATACTTAAATATATATAAGAAAAAAGAACTATCTTTAAAGTTTAATATTTATATATCTTATATATTATATATATAGCAAATAGGCAAATTAGGTTAATTGGATTTTTTAGCAATATACTCTAATAATACATCATACATATGATCAAGTTTATTCTTTTGCTCGACACTTAATTTGCGGTCTAATTCTTGTTGCGATTTAATTGACTTAATTTCGTCTCGCATTGAAGTTCCGCCGTTAGTTTTAGTTTCGGAGCGAATATCGCAAACCATTTCGTGTATAGGCTTAATCTGGATTTTAATGTACCAACGAATAGCCCCAACTATAATTGCTCCAATTGAAAGCAAAGTAAGAATAAATTGTGCCCAGTCGGCTGTAGTCATAAATATTATTATACATAGCGTTTTTTATTTTTTGAAACGGTATTTAGTTCGTCGGCGAAATAGAAGTTATCCAAACCACTATATGCTCTAGTATGACAAACATTGACAGATATGAGCAAGTTATGGTATTATAGACATATGTCTGCAAAGACAATTCTTATAAGAAAATGGTGAGTGATATGGATAAAGAACAAGTAGTAGAACTAATGACAGAAACAATTATAAATTTAAATATTGGTTTGGCTAAACAAAAAGAAATGACTCAAGATGAAATTGATCAAATGGCAGAGATATCTAGACCTCAGTTTAGAGTAGTTAATGGTATTTTGTATGATGTGCTAAAAGAAAATGGGGCTCTTGCTTAATTGCAATTACACTGGTTACAACATTGATCTTTAAAGATTTTTAGTGCTAGACCGTCGTTTTCTACATCAGGTGAGATTGGTCTACCCAAATCTTCCCAAAATTTTTCTCTACCAATTGCATCTTTTTCAGATATAGGTTTTGATTCAAATTGGAAATCATCATCCCAAGCATTTTCAAAATTGTCTAATATTCCCATATTAATCACAAGATGAGCAGTAGTTATCTGCTCTCATATTTTCTTGTGTTACCCATATTACTTTACCGCAATGGTAACAAGACCTCATAGAGTATTTTTTTTCTCTACGGTCTTTTCGAATTTCTAGTCCTAGTAAGTGCATATATATATTCTAGCATACTTGATCTACCCTGTCAAATAGTGTATACTAGAAAAACTAGATTGGGGAAAATATGTTATTTCACAAGCACCTGCTGATCAATGCCAAAGTTGAGAAGCCTATAAACAGTGAAGAAGAGGCAACAACCTTCTTAAAGGACTTAGTTGAGCGTATTGATATGAAAATTATTAAAGGTCCTTTTGCCTCTTATGTTGACAAACCAGGCAATAGGGGACTCACTGCTATTGTAATGATTGAGACTAGCCATATAGCGTTTCATATATGGGATGAAGAGGATCCAGGTTTAGTACAGTTTGATTTATATACCTGCGGAAAATTGGATCTTGCTGAAGTACTTCTTGCTCTTGGAGAAACCTTTAATATAATAAACCTTGACTATCAGTTATTTGATAGAGAGAATGGTTTTGTTTTAGAAGATAGTGGATCATTTCCTAAAATCTGAAAAATTTCATTTTTGTAAAATCTGAATATTTTTACCAGATGTATGATACGTAATCTGTGAGATAAAAAACAAAAAATATAGTGAGCACATATTTCTACGTGCCTACTACTACCTTGTTACACTACTACGGGCTTTGCTTTACCCTGTATCCACCCACTATGTATACCAACTAGTGGCGCATCAATGTTTACCGCTGTGCCGATAGGTAATGCGTTAGAGTATTGGTCAATAAACTCTAGTATTTTTTCCTTGCTTGTAAATGGCATCTCTGCCACCGAGCCGTTAACTGTTGTTAGTTTTACTTTTATCATTGTTTCTCTTTTCTTTTAATTCTTGTGGATAGTGATTTCTGTTGTACCCTGCGATTGTGCCCACCTTATCTATGTGAGCCTTTCGCTTGAGTTGCTCTGCGCTACTGCTTGCCATCTATCTATCTTTTCTAATTAACTTAATAGAATAAATAAAGGAAATAGTGCCAACTATCAACCATGTAGGTATCTCTATCGCTACACCATTTGGGTATAGGTTGTTAATATAGAAAGAGATGTAATCTAAATCTGCGTAGAACTCCATTTATTCTGTGTCCTCTCCGAACATTTCTACTAACGCTTTGTTAGCATTTTGTAAAGCCTCTATGGCTTCGTTAATCTTATCTAGGTTAGTCATGGTTAGTTTCCTACCTTCGTGTTATTCATAACCCAACGGCTTTCGTTAGGTGATAGATAGCGGTGTGATACCACACCTTGCTTAGTAGCAAGCATTTCTAAGTATGCCTTTCGGCTAATGTAGTTTCCTACTGTATTGCGAAAGACCATAGGGCTTCCTGTATTAGATGAAGCCATAACATGGTTAGGCTCTAATGTTATTGTATTTAGTGTAGTCATTTTAACTACCTTTCTTTTAATCTAGTTAGCGATTTGCTAACCTTTTTGCTGACCTAGGTTATTTGCCTACTTAGTAGGGCTCACTAGGATTTGTCTTACTATTTAATTGTTATAGGAGTATCCTATCATAGATACCCTGAAAAGTCAAGGCGACACGCTGTCTTTTCTGTGTGATTTAGGTCACTTATTCGCTAGGCTCATCCTCTACTTGAGGCTTATTCGCTAGGCTCGTGACCTGCTTCTTTATTTTTTTGTATAATGGAATTATAGCAGAGATAAGTCCAAAAGTCAAGTCCTAACACGGCGTGTCGCATGTGATTTAGCCCACACTAGGGGGCCAGCCACTTATCCACATGATGTAAATCACACTACGAATTTACGCTTAAGTTATCCACATGATATACATCACAATCCCATATGTCCGTTTTGTCCTGGTTACTACTCAGTAAATGTCAGTGGTAGGTGTTATACTTCTAGTATAAAGAAAGTTGAGAAAGGTTCTCAAACTAGAAAGGAATTCAAATGAATTCAAATGTAATAATCCAAGTGTGTAAATCACACGTTCCAAATAAGTCTGCTATCTCAGACGTTAATGATGAGCAATTCACTTTTTGTGAAGTTTGCGAAAATAACATTGAGCGTTGGTATAACGATACTGACCCTGAAAGACTACCAATGTGGTCAAGTTGGGTGGTTTCTAAATGAGAGACTACGTTAAACAATTAGAATTAGAAAACTATCTCTCAGATGAAGAGATAGACCCTCTAGCCAAAAGGTTAGATGAACTTATCCTGAAAGGGGAATACAAGTAATATGGAATATACTAATCCTCAATCCATAGCCAATGCGCTATGGCAATTATTGCCAGAAGTATCTAACACCGCTGCTATCTATGCAGCCGTAGAGTATTTGGAAAATGTAAATGATTAACGAAATAAAAAATAAAATAATTCGTATTCAAGAATTGCGTCGTAGTAATGCTGCGACACCAATTCCAAATAAAAAGAAATATACTAGAAAAGTAAAACATAAAAATAAAATAAAATAAAAAAGTTTTGCAGAAATAAAAACTCTGTAAAATTTGGCTGGCGCAGACGGCGTGTCGTTCACAGCCTGTGGATAACTTACGACATGTGTTTAAGATCACATAAAAAACTGTCCATATTTTGAGATTTACGGCGTGGCGATTTGATTTTGTCTGCTAATTCTGATAGACTTACGGAGTAAGAAAATAAAGAAAGGAAGTGGCTATAATGGCTAACTTATACACAATAGAAAACCTTTTACAAGGTAAAGAATATCGCTCTAATTCTCTTAATGGAGAAATTATTAGCGGTGAAAAAACAGACCATTGGTTTGGTAATGATAAAGAAGCGTATCGTGTTTTAATTCGCACACCGCATTCTTATAAAGACCACTATCGCATAATTGCGGTTAAGGTAGGTGACTAATGTCTGATTACCTTAACTATCTAGATGAGGTCTATACCGATCTAGTTGCTGAGTATGGTGAGGGCATAACCCTTGCCTACCATGAGGCTAATAAATCGGAGATGTGAGGCAACTCACACTCCAACACACCCCCTACAATTAGAAAATGTCAGCGATAACTGATAGAATTACAATTCAACAAACAAACGAAAGGTGGTCAGAAATGACTTATACTGTAAAACTAGAAACCTTTAATGGTTCTGTAAAAAAAATCAACCTACCTTCTCAGGGTGCGGTTGCTCAATTCATAAACACCTACCCAAACCAATTACCCGTTGGCGTATCCGTAAAACTTTCCTGTGATGTCTTAGGTGTTAGTGGCACACTAAGAGGAAAGGCATTGGTGAAATAATGATAAACACTTTAATGCGTTTTGACTGTGATGAGTGTAATGGTGTTGGTCTTATCTTTTGGGGTAATGACCTTGACTATGATGTAGAAAAATGCGACTGTAATGATTTCGCACTAGGAACTTTATTTACTACGAAAGAGGCTGACTAATGAAAACAATTACACACTCACTAAAATTCGTAACTGAATTAGATGAAACTAATGAAACTGCACAACGCTTACTTGCCTTACCGCAAGAAATGCAAATTGCTATGTTAGAAGGTATGCTAAAAAATTTAGTTGTGCCTGCACTAAAACCAGTTATTGATGAATTAAACGCAGGCAATTCTTACGCAACGCTAAAGGTGGCTAACTAATGACTAGAAAAGACTATATACAAACCGCTAATATCTTAAAAGAGTTTAGAGATGAAATTCCGCAAACTACTTATGAGGATATAGTAGATTTATTTTGCCAATGGTTCAAATCAGATAATCCAAATTTTGACTATGCAAGATTTGAAACTGCTTGCGGTATTGATGAAATTGGTTTAATTCCAGCATAATAAAAAATTCCTGAGCAAGAATAAAAACTGCTCAAATTTTGGCCAGCGTGTCGTCCACAGGCTTATCCACAGGGTTTATGATGTGATTAAAATCACTCCCGAAATCTCCCTGAAAACCTGCTTGAGAGTGGCAAGTGTCGGTTGTATCTGATAGGATAAAGATATAAAGAAAGAAGGCAAAATGGGTAAAGTAAAATCAACAATAATGGATATATTGGAATGCGATAGTTGCTATGGCTATGGTTGGCAATTCGCAGGAAATGATGTAGACTATGATGTATGGGCTTGCGAATGTAATCCTTACAATATCTCTGCTGATGAACTAATAGATTGGAAACTAAACTAATGGAATATAACTATTCACTTACTACTTCCTATGATGGGAAGTTAATTCATACCCTGCGAGTTAGCGATATGCTAGAGGCAGTAGACGCTTGGACTAAATGTGTAGACTATGGCACAGCCAAAGAATACGCAACCTATAACTTGTCAGACCCAACAGGAAAGATGTATACTAAAACCTTCTACACCAACGGAGAGGTCGTAATTAAATAATGGGAAGCGTAACAGCAATAGGTTTAGCAGATACAACGCTAGACCTAGAAACACAATTACTTTATCACTTAAAGGGTAATCATTATCCACCAGTCCCCGCAGAAATGGTTAAGCCTTGCATTGAAGCAATTGACGCTTACTATGATAAAGATTGGTCACGCATGATTGAAATGCCTATGGTTGGCGACTTTCAGATTTTGTATAAAGGCATGACACACGCACCTGCTAGTGCTATTGTAAGTCAGCACCACTTAGAGTGGTTCATTGAGCCTAGTGATGAGGAATAAAATGTCTGCTACAATAAACGATATGGAATTGATTCACGCAGATAGTTTAACACCAGATCAATTAATGATTGGTGATTTAATAAAAATTGGTGATGATATAGTTGAAGTTACTTTTATTGAAAGTGATTCAACAGGAGACAACTATGACATACAAACAAAAAATGAGTTTGGTGAATTAGAAATTACTCAACACTCATACACTGATTTAATTCCTCTCTACGTTTTTATTCAAGAATAATAATGCGTAGCCTTTCGGGGCCAGCCGATGTCCGCTTTGTCCGATTTTTATTAATTACGTAGACTTGTATTTTTTCCCTAAAAATGTTATACTAAATTATGACCCAATTAAAAAGATCTCATGACAGAAAGGTGGCTAACCTTGTCACAAAAAATGGAAAACAGGCCGCAATTGCAAACACGTTCGGTCTCCCTGCTGGAAAAGATTACTCATGCCCTGGTGCCACTAGTGTTTGTGAAAGCGTTTGCTACGCAGGAAAACTTGAAAAGTTATTCAAAGGAGTAAAGACTAACCTCCTACACAATTGGGAGTTATTGAAAGACGCAGACCATGAAACTATGGTTGGATTGTTGTATACGATGATTGCTGATTTCAGAAAAGATTGTGAAAAGAAAAATGCTCCATTGCTATTTCGTATTCATTGGGACGGTGATTTCTTTAATGATACCTATACCAAAGCATGGAAAGAAGTTATAGAGTATCACAGTGATATAAAGTTTTGGGTATACACTAGAGTACACTCTGCAGCGGTAATGCTTAAGGGTATACCTAATCTATCTTTATACTATTCCACAGATAGTGAGAATAAAGAGATAGGTGTTAGTTTAAAGAAAGATCATGGTGTGCGCCTTGCATACCTTGCAAAGAATTTCGCCATAGGCCAAGCAGATATGAAAGAGTTATTTAATAAGCCTGGCGCTAAGTGTCCTGAAAACTTAAAGTCTATTCCACTTATCTCATCTAGTGGCTCCGCTTGCGTATCTTGCGGATTATGTGTATACTCTAAAGCAGACGTAGTATTTTCTGCGAGTAAGAAGTGATAATGGAGATATTAGCAATAGTATTAGTAGTTATATTTATGCTGTTTATGTTTGACTCCCCTTTTGGGTAGGGGTGTCCTAAATGTCCGATTTGTCCTAATGTGATGTATCTCACAGAGAAATAATCTCAAAATGTGAGAAATCTAAGAAATAGATTTGTATTTTTATCCAAAAAATGTTAGACTTAAACAGTAAGAAAAAACCAAACAAAGGAGAAACACAATGTCCGTAGCAACCGCAACATACAAGGTAGGCGACCTCTACACAACACAAAAGTCAAAGGTAGTAGGAACTATCGTGGAAATCACACCACAGGCAAATGGTAATGTCCGTGTTAAGTTAGATGTAAATGGTTCATACCGATACACAACTTGGACGGCAAAGTAATCTTAGCCTAGTGGCTAAAGTCCTGAGCATGACCAAAAACTGCTCAACTTAATACCCCCATCAAACCCACTAAACAGAAACGGAAACAAAAACAAATGGCAAGAGGCAAAGCAATAAATGTAAAAATCGCTACACCAAAGGTTATTACAGCCCTAACAAATAAGTTAGCAGAACTAGAGGCTAACTACAAAAAGCAAGACGAGAACGAAGCAAAGTATAACGAAGCACTAGAGGCTTGGAAAAAAGAATTATTTACTTTCGCTATCGCTAACATAGATAAGGCTCAAAATGTGCGAACCAACTATCGCCAATGGTCAAGCAACCTTAATGTTGATTTTGATTTAACAGTTAAGGAAGGCGAGTTCCCTGCTGAGCCAACTAGGGATTTTGAGCAAATCCATCAGCACACTTATCGTGAGATGAAAGAGGAAATCTCTAACGCTATCCGTATCCTTTTAATGACGGACGAGGAAACAGTTAGCACTAGCACCTATAACGCTATTGCTCGTTATCTTTAATTAGATAAATAGGTGGGGAAGGGTATTTGACTTCCCCCCTAAAAAATGTTAGACTAAGTAAGTAATGACCCCAAACCCAAACAGAAAGGCAAGACCCAAATGACACTAGGCGGATACACATACCAAATCGGTGATTTATTCACCACAAGCAAAACAGGTATCACAGGTAGAATTGTAAAGTTCTCACCTATTAACTCTAAGACCACTAGAGTATCCTTACAGTTAGCAAATGGCGCAAGACGCCTTGCTATGGTAAGCACAACTAAATAATAAAAACTCCTGAGCATGAGTTAAAACTGCTCACCTATAGGATCTTTGACAAATGTCAGTGGCCGATAGTATAATTAAATTAACCAAACAAACAGAAAGAAGCCCCACAATGTCAACTAACATTAATGACGCCGTAACAATTGATAAACTAGAAGTACCGTACAACCCAAATCTTCTTGTAACATATAAAGCCATTGCTGGTACATATGCTGCTCCTGAAGAGCCAACTTATTTAACATCCAAGGTAACAGACCTTGAATGGGAACTACACAGTGCACGTGCTCGTGAAGAAGCGCTACGTAGTCTTCAAGGAACAGTGAGACAACTTGAAGACAATATTGTAGAATGGTATGACCCTAACTATTCTAAAGAAGAAGTTCTTGTAGCGCTATGCGAACTCTTTGGTATTAATCCAGTCAAAGAAATTGAAGTACAAGGAACTGTTTCATTCAGTGGAACAATCAGTGTACCAATGTCAGAGATTGCAGACTTTGATTTAAGTAATGTCACGATTGATGTTGATTTAAGTTCATATGAGTATGACGCTGACTTAAATGTAGACGAGGTTTCTTTGGAAGACCACTACTGAGATCTGTAGCAACCGCTGCAGGGACCGTTTAAATTTGATAGGGGGCTATCAAAATCCTGGCCATGATTTAAAACTGGCCTATTTTTTATTTAAAAAAGCCAGCCACAAAAATCTAAAATGTCAAACAACACGCCGATGTGTTTACGATCACATAATAAAAATGTCCGAATTGTCCATGTTTAACTATCTGGATTTGCATTTGTCAGCCTGTCCTGTTATACTTAAATTAACAACAACAGAAAGAAGGAAACTCATGGCACATGACCTAGAAACACAAAACGGAAAGACATCTTTTGCATCTTTTCGTGAACCTGCATGGCATGGATTGGGTACTGTCTTTACAGAAGAAAAAACAACCGTAGAAATGTTGGAAGCAGCAAATCTTAATGGTTGGAATGTTCGTCTTGAAGATTTGGAAACCCCAACACACTTAACAAGCGACAAGGCATATCAATATGTTTTGCGTACTAACCCAACAGACAAAACACAAACAGACATTTTAGGCGTTGTTGGTGAGCGCTACCATGTTTTACAAAATGAAGATTTATTTTCATTTGGTGATAACATTCTTGATGGTGGCGGACGCTGGGAAACTGCTGGTTCAATCAAGGGTGGGCGTGTAGTATTTGGCGCTCTTGCTCTTGAGCGTGAAACAGTTCTTGACCCTAATGGTGTTGCGGATAAGGTAAAAACTTATTTGCTGATTAACACATCACATGACGGTTCAATCGCTATTCAAGCAAGCATTACACCTGTTCGTGTTGTTTGCGCCAACACTCTCAATCTTGCGTTAGGTGCTAAGAAAAAGAAGAATGGCATCAAACAATCATTCAAGATTCGCCACACACAAACTGCAAATGGTAAAGTGCAGATTGCTCGTGAAACTCTTGGTCTTGCTAATGCTTACATGGACGAATTTGATATTATGGCTAAGGCTATGATTGAAAAAGAAGTTTCTGCTAAGCAATTTAACGACATTATTCTTACAGCGTATGCAAAACCTGAAAAAGATACTAAGGGTGCGCTAAAGAAATGGGAAAACAAAATAGATGTTATTAACGACATCTACACAGGCGAGTTTAATGGTATGATTGCTAATACTGCTTGGGGTGCTTTCAATGCACTAACTGAGCGTTTAGATTGGTATCGTTCTGCTCGTGGTGGTTCTAACGAATCTATTCTCGCATCTGCTAGTGGATTTGACCCTGCAATTAACGCAGAGAAAAATCGTTTGCTAAAAGTTGTGCAGAATGTTATGCAAATTGCATAGCACAATTTAATATATGCCACCTGAGTAAGTGGATGCAAAAACTGCTCACAAGGTTCCATAGATCAATTGGTTAGATCGCTACCCTGTCACGGTAGAGGTTACGGGTTCAAGTCCCGTTGGAATCGCAAAGCGGGGCCAGCCATGTGATCAATATAACATTTTTGAAAAAATTCGATTACGAAGAGTCTTGACTTTTCCCTAAATTTCTGCAATAATTAATACATGACCCAAACAATAAATGACCTAATAAATGAAATCTATGATGACAACTTCTCTCACCTTGAGTTTGAAGAAAATATGGGGGGAACAGATTGTGACTGCCATATCCATATTACACTAAACACTATCGCTAAGTATGCAGGAATTGAGGTAGGATAATGCTAGGTTATATTAGCACTGATGTAGATGATATGGTTTATGCGTTGGATTCTGTACTTACCACGATAAATTCAGATGACGACCCTTGGCTATATAACAATACTTGGAGAGCCATGGATTTCTTAAAAGGTTTGCAAATAGAAGGGTACTTTGACTAATGTTAGGTTATACCTATAAAGATATACAGGCCTTTGGTAATAGTCTTACTTGGGCTATTGATACCGCCAAATTTCAGGGGGATGAACAAAACTATAAACAATTACTAATAGTATGGGACTTCTTTGAGGGACTACTAGCAGAGGGGTATATAGCAGATGTGGACTAAGTATGATTATCTATGTACTAACTGTGATGCTTTAATTGAAGTTACCGCCCTGGAAATACCAAGAGTAGATCCTGATTGTATTTGTGGCAATGGAATGGTTATTAATATTGGTACATCTCCTGCTTTTGAGCCTATCATTACAGATGTGAGCAAGGTCACACCTACTAGACTTGTCAAAATCAACACCAACCCTTATAATTAATATATGGACCTAAACACATTAAGAGAGTATATAAGAATTCACACAATATCCCTTGAACAGGATTTGCAAAACGAGGACGGTGCTGATAGTATTGTTCCTTACCTTGAAGGAGCCATTCACGTATCTAAGCACTACTTGGAGATGATTGATGAATGAATTATCAGATAGTTTAGCACCACACCTACAACGCATGGTAGACGCTGGAGTATCAGGTCTTGATATTATGCATGGTGAGTTAAAGAATCTAATGTTAATTGCTGAGCAAGACCTTGCAAGCGCATTGGAGCAAGAAGAGAAGTCTGAAGAGGCAATGGATTCTATGGTCCGTACAGAATGTGAAGGACGATTAGATATGCTAGTAGAACTATATAAACTAACATATGATTTATCATTTGCTATCAATGACAGGACAAAGAGCAATGAATAACTTTATTGAAATGGATTATGATGAATGGTTTGATACCTATAAGCCCATCCTTAATCATATAGATACAAATGCTTCCTTTGACGGTACGATGTTTGAGACCTATGGTGATGAGGTAGAGTTTGTTAAATCTCAATCCCCTGACAAAATCTGGATGTATGGGGACGGAGACGACGGTGGCTCTTTCATATGGGCAGGTTGGGGATTTGTAAATAGAATAGGATACTTTATCACTGAGGTTCCTTTCCCTGCAGATACAGATATACAAATCAGAGTTAGCCACAACTGGTTCTATTGCGAATCCTGTAGCGCTGAATTCGAAGACCCTAATAATACTATTAGAGATGCCTTTGATGAGGCAGACTTGCAAAAGTGCCCAGAGTGCGCTACAATTGAGGAAATGACCCTAGTAGGATTGGACAACAAATGAAAACAGAAATAACTGGACTAACATATATTGGTTCTTTTACAGTAGATTCAGGACAGGCCATGGTCGGTGACCCTTGCTATCTTGATGAGTGGAAAAACTGGGACTCAGATAAACAAAACTTTGATGAGCACCCTAAGCATAAAGGTGAATACAGTTACCTAGGTGCCTCTAATGCTACAATTGTAGAAGGCTTTGGTGACCTTGGCCTTGGCCGTGCTGTTGCCTTTTCTACTGGATACGGTGACGGTATTTATCCTGTTTACGCAAAATTAGACGGAACTCGTGTTTTAAAAATTATTATCGACTTTGAAACAGAGGATGAGGAGTCCAACTAATGGCAAGATGGGAAATTGAAGTAATCTTTGAACCAACAGGCGACTACATGAATTTTGAATATGAGACTGACAATGAAGATGAAGACAGCATCTTTAATGAGATAAGTAATCAACTATCAATCGTACCTAACCTAGTAGAGAGTAATGAGGTAGAGTAATGGGAGCACGTATTAACTTTGTATTTAGGGACCGTGAGGATACCCCTGCAGTAGTACTATATAGCCACTGGGGTGAGACTGAATGGCAGCGGGACATAGCAATGGCCCTGGAGCATTCAAAACCTAGATGGGAAGACACATCCTACTTTACACGTATGATGATCAGTTATCTTATTCAAGATGAAATATTAGGGGAAACAGGGTTTGGTATTTTTGCTATTAATGATATCACTCAGGACCTAGGTGATGACACTGTAATTATTGACATGACTAATAAAACTATCATGAGCAATGTAGCGGTTGATTGGGATAAATTTGTGGCTGCTTACTCGCCACTCGTCAACGCCTAGAGAGGGGTCTACTAGGCTGATAACAAGGTGGGGCGCTGAGATTCTTGCCAGTCTTGCGCCCCCCTTACTTTTTTGGTATAATGAAATAGAGGAGAGTTATGACATACAGCGTTCGAAGAAAACCTGAGAATACAAAAGAACAGCGTTATGCTGAGAGAATTGCTAAACTCCTCAATGAGGACATGGGACTTAACTTAGAAGCGGTTGGTTATTTTTTAGTTAGAAATAATCCTGTTATAGCCTATAAGCGTTTAGAGGTAGTTAGTTTAATGGCAGGGGAAGAATATGATACACTTATGGAAGAGATGAAAGGTTAACTAACTATGGCAATACCTAGCGCAGACAAAGCGGCGATCCTATCCCAATTTTGGATGGAATTTAGAGATGATGAAGAGTTAAAAGATTTTGTAGAATTTAACGATATGGGATTACCCCTAGCATTTTTCGTGGCATCAGGAATAGTACAAGAAAGTCCAATGGCAGAGACATACATTTCAGAAACATTTGATTTATTTTTAGTTGCTCTTGAGATTGAAGAACAAGAGATTGACGGAATGGAAACACTTAATGATGTCTTGGACTATGCAAGGTCTAAGAAAGAAGGAGACGTCAACTAAGTTTAACACACATCCTGCTATTGCAGGGGTGGGGCTGGCCACATAATATCATATCAAACCACATTTGTCAAACCTTATTACGATAGATAAAAAAATTTCCCAGATCCTTGGCCAAACCTTATTACGAAGAGTATAAAAATTTCCAGATTCTTAGACAAACCTTATATATCAAACCTTTATATCTCCCAAACCTTTATTTCTTATATCAGGTGTATAATAATCATATGAGTCCAAGACATTTTTCAAGAATGATGAATCCTCAAATGGCAAAACAAGAAGATGAGGCTTTGGCACAAGCCTTTACTTCCTTTACTGTTGCTATTGGATTAGGAAGATACTTTACTTCATCCCCCGCCGTTCAAATGATTAATAGTCCTATCGAAGATCCCGCCAAAGCGGGGGATCAAAAGATAAACCATGGATCTTTCTACAAGTAATACCCTATATACAAACACTATATTATCCAAACATTATTTTCTGATGTTTTTGATATTTTTTATATCTTTTTAAATAAAATATTACGATAATCAAACATTTATCCTGAAATTTGGACAAATTTGTCATAGTGTTTTGGTACAAAACATACTTGACAAACACTAATGTTTGGTATATAATCCGCTATGGGGATATGAAGATATAAGGTTTGGATATGTGGTATAAGAGATAGGAAGGTTTGGGGATAGGTGGTTTGGGCCGTGGGGATTACGACGCCCTTATTAAAAATGCTCAATACTCCACTATCCTCCACTTCACTCCACTTCTAGACTATCTAATTAAATTATCAGTAAGATTAATATGTGAACAACTCTTATTGACAAACCACTTTATTTAACATATAATAGATATATGATAAATCTCAGAGGTATCCCAACACCTGTTTGTCCTTGTTGTGGATCAAGTTTATTAAGGGTAACAGTCCAGTTTGATCAAGAAACCTATGAGATCGCAGGGTATCTATTAAATGATGCTCAGTGTATGGAGTGTAAATGTCTTATTACAGCACCTACTCCATTAGACCATCCAGACTATATCTAACCTGATCAAAACCATGATATGATCTATTAATGATTAACCTAGATGTCTTATGCTTTAATTGTGGTGCTATGTATCAAGTAGCCTATGGAACAAAAAATATCACCAAACAATGTCCAAAATGCAACGGTAAATAATAACCATGCTATACTGATTAAGGCGATTCAGGTTCCTATAATGGTCGTAGAGCAGTTTCCGAAACTGATAATGAAGGTCCGATTCCTTCACCTGAAGCCTATTTGTTAACCTTCATGTGCTAGTATAGGGTTATGGAATGTAAACACTACTATGAAATTGATCTAGATGGCAAGGTAACTTGCTATAACTGTCATGCTGTAGTAGATGAAACTAAAACAAATAATGATGATTTCTGGGAATCGCAAATGAGTTTTGAGGAATAAAACCAGGGTAAATAAAGATTACGATACACCCTTTATAGCCTTATTGACCATACGTATCAAACCTTTTCTTGTTATTTTTGACGCATCAAATGTCTCCGTATAACCCCCTTGTGGCATATCTTCCTTATCTAGGAAAGAACCATGTTTATTAGTAAGTGTCTTTACTACTATAGATTCTACTGCTCTTGCTTTATCCCGTTCGGAAAACCACCAATACTTGATTAATATCCAACCCTTGGTCTTATGGCTTGCAAACCTTTTACCTGAGATATCTGATATCCCTATTTTGATAGCCTTGTGTATAGGGCTATAGAGTATGTATAGTAGGGTCATAGGTATATTATACTTGACATTCCCTTCGATTTTTGATATGATGAATACATGACAAATCATATGAAAAATTCAATTTGTGCCTATGAGCGTGAAGAGCCTTATTTTACTAACTATCACTGGTGTACTAGATGTCCTTCTGCTGATGAGTACCGTGTGATAGAGCGTCAACAAAAACTTAAGTGGGCAAATTTTAACAAAGAAAAAGCCGCTGCTTTGAAAAATAAAAATATAAAGAAAGATAAATAATATGAGAAAAATCAATGACAAAGTATCACAGCATAAAGTAAAAAGAGCAAAAAAGAATAAAAAAAGAATCTCCGCCCACCCATATCACAAGATATCAAGGTTTGAAAGAGAGCAAGAGTTTATCAGAAGAAGGATCATTGCTTCTGGAATTTCTGCGTAAGCAGCAAAAATAGGATACTAATAGAATCATGTCAAGGATAGTCATTTGCTCTACTTGTAACAAGGAATGGGAACTTAGATGGGGTATCTTTGCTCACGAATCATTGGCTAGGCATATGAAGGATACTCACCGATAGTGCCCTTGTAGGGCATGGAGAGGTTTTGTTACTTCTATTTTTCGCCGAACTTTGATATACTAGATATAACGACAGGAGGTTAGAGTGATTAATTTATTATTTCTTATACCAGCATTTATTTTGGGATACGTTGCATGTTATTTTGTAATGACATACAAGGTTGACTAATGAAAGAACCTAAGATTATAAGCATGGATTGGCGTGGCCTTGGATATTGGCCTGTCTGGAAAGATGGTAGAATAGTATGGGAAAAAGAAGATAAGGAAACTTGTGATTAAAAGTAAAGAGTGGCGAGTCAGTAATAAGGTTTGGTTTTCTGCTGGTTTTTCTTCCCGTAGGTTTGGATTAGGGTTTAGTGTAGACAAATATAACCTAAGCATAGACTTTGTGTGTTTCTGGATAAACCTTGAATATTAATGAAATAGTCAGGATGTCTGTTATTATGACTGAAATAGATACTGGCTTTATTATTACCACAGAATATCGTGAAGATATGATTAAAAGAATAGTGGCCAAAATAGAAAAATCTATCTAATAGTGCACTGCTAGGTGCATAGATTAGTTTACTCTTTCTATTTTTCGCCGAACTTAAAAAATTTATAGGGTATAATTAACATATGGCACACATAGTTAACAATATTCCAGTTGGTCACGATCCAAGCGAAATTGAGCGTATTCAGTCTTATAATGATTTTTTTGAAAAAGTTGGTAACTCATCAGAAAATATCAAACTAATATCAAATTTTTTATCCGATGATGAGATTAAGTATTTGCTTGATAATGTTACTGAAAACAGAAAATTTAGTTTTGAGTCACAAAAAGATGATTCAGGTAATGCTATAAACTGGATGCACATTTATGCTGGTATAGAAGATAAGTTTAAGATTCGAGATAAAGTAAAAGTAGAAATTGTCAGTGCCTATGGCTTTGACTCTATACGCCCTAAAGAGTCTCATCTGCAAGTGGCTAAATGGGAAAAAGGAACTAGTTTAAACTTACATGTTGATGATCTGGGATATGTTACAGACAATCATATCCCTACTCTTATCTATTTAAATGATGATTACGAAGGTGGCGAAATTAGTTTTGCTACACACGATATTACTATAAAGCCTAAAGTTGGAGATCTTTTAATATTCCCTGGAAATATGCACTATGCACACGAAGTAAAAGAAGTGCTTTCTGGAACAAGATATACCCTGCCAATCTGGTTTACAATCATATAGGGTATAATTAAATAATGACAGATGGCATATCAAAAGAAACCAATAAAAAAAGAAAACTTCTTGATGGATCTGAGGTAAATGATTACGACTACCCCATTGATCTAATTCTGCACACAAAGGCTCCTGGAAAATGGAAGTTGATAGACCTTGAAACTGGTCAAGAGTATCTTGGATCAGATATATCACACGAAACATTTGGAGAAATATTAAGAACTAAAGTGGCAAAGTCTAAAATTGGTTCTTGGTTTAAAACAAAAGGAAGAACAATAAACAATGGATAATGTAAATAAGCCTATAACATTTCACTGGATGTGGAGAAGGCATTGGCAGATAAACGATAGTATTGAAAACTTAGATCTAAATGGAATTCTTAATATGGCTAAAGAACTAGACGGTGCTAACGTAAAATCTGTTTTACTCCCTTATGGGCCAGGTGGCATTGACTTTTCTTTAGTTATACAAGAAGCATTACAAAAAACAAATCAATTAATTATGACTATTGCTTTACCAGCATATGGAACAAGCCCAGATTATGCTGCCAAAATTTGTGAAACATTAAATCGCTTTGCACCTGGAAGAATTGGTGTAAATCTTGTTGCTGGAAGATGGGGAGATGAAGGCAATGGACCTTCTGAAAAACTAGTTTTAGATCACTATATGCACGACTCAAGTTTGATTGATACATTGGAAAAAAGAGTAGCAATATCTGCAGTATGGATGGACAAAGTTATGGATTTGATGAAAAGACATCAACATAAAACACACATGGCTGTTGTAGGATCTTCGGATACAACAATCCAAATAGCAAACAAGCATTGTGAATACATATATGTAGATGACAATTTATTGTACAGAGATCAGTTTAAAAAAATTGATCTTGGTCGTGTAAAACCAATACTTATTATTGATCCACTTATTATTAATCATCCAGATGAAGAACAAAAAATCAAGTATGATAAAAATGCACCAGTTAGAAAACAACATCATCATGTAAAAGGAACACAGGAAGAAGTTGTTCGTCAAATTAGAGATTTATCAAATAAATTTAATATATATGATTTTATGATTCACACTGATCAAGCAGACATAAGTCAGTTATTAAAATTAGTAAAGGAGTTTAATTAATATGCAGATATCTGAAGAAACTAAAGAAAAATTTAATAAAATAGGTAGCGGTATTGATAACGTAAAAATATTTAACAATTATCTTGGTGCAGTTGAATGTAAAAATATTATTAAGTTAATTAAAATAACACAAACAAGTAATAGTAGGCTTCTTCAATCTGAGGAGTCATCTGGACACAATACGCTGTCTTTGGTGTATTACGACTCACTTTCTCTTCCAGAAAAATATGTACCAGGAATTAATTCTATTGTAGAAAAAGAATATAATGTAAAATTAAAGGCAAGACATTCTCGTTTTGCTGAGTGGAAACACAACAACAGTAAGTCAATACCAATAGATGATATGGGTTCTAAAGATTCAAATCATATTGCTGGTTGGGTATATCTTAATGACGATTATGAAGGTGGAGATCTTTCTTTTATTAATCAAAATTTATCTTTTAAGCCAAAGACTGGCGATTTAGTTTTATTCCCTGGAAATATTCACTATTGGTATAACGTAGGACCTGCAAATGGGTCAAGGTATATAATGCCAATTTGGTTTGATTTTTTATAATGGTAGAATTAGTTATATGAAATATAAACTTCCTTATTTATTAACCTATCCAAGAAGCGGTTCTCATTATTTTGATGACCTTGTTTATAAAGAAGCAAAAATCCACATTGAAAAATCTCATTTTGTAAATTTGCTATTTGATAAAAATAATAATAAAGAAAAAACAATACTCACAATAGTAAGAGATCCAATAGATAGCATTAATTCTGTTGTAGCAGCAGAAACACAGAATGCATCCATGAGAATAAACCCACATTTTGTTAGGCCAAAAGTTAATGAACTTATAACATTCTACATATTGCTATATAGTTTTTTGTGTGACCATGCAGATTACGTTATTGATTTTAATGATTTAGTAGAATATCCAGATGCCGTAATTAAAAAAACATTGAATTTATTAGAAATAAATGAAGAAAATTATAATCTTTTTTATAGAGGAGAACAGCCCTATGCTAAAGAATATATTCCATCAAGCAAAAAATTACCAAATTATGACAAAGATATTCTAAGCAAATATAATTTTAATATTGATTTGTGCTATTTTTACTATAACAGGCTTTTAGAAAAAAAGATTATAGTTTAATAAACTTGTAGATATGATATAATTTTATATGGCCTTTTTAACAAGAAATATCTTAGACTTTTACAAACAAAATGATGATCCACAAAATCTTTGGTATTTAGAAAAAAACTTTACAAATACAAGCAACCTTGGGTTATATAGTCCATATGCCGAAAATGTTGTTACTAATAAATGGGATGGAAAAATTTCTGATATTAGAACAATTGATGAAGACAATACATATGAAATTAATAGTCTTGGTTTTCGTGGCGAAGTTTATGAAAACCCAGAAATTATTGCATCTGGTTGTTCTATAACTTTTGGTCTTGGAGTTCCAGAATTAGGAAGATGGACAAATATATTAGGCAACAAAATTAATAAGAACGTTATGAATTTAGGAAATCCTGGAGCATCTGTAGAAAGTATTTGTACTCATATAATTCAATATTGTATGAATAATAAAATGCCTAAAGAAATTTTTTGTTTGTTTCCAGATTTTTTCAGAAGCATGGTTGTAGTAGATAAAGAATTTTATAAAACAAAAGTAAAAAGAGACGATGCTTTTAAAGAAAAAGATTCTTTACAACAAATTTTCTGTAACCCAATTATTCATAAATATGATGATCGTGTATTTATGGAAATAGAAGATCAAAAATATATAGAAGACGCAACTTCTCCACATCAACTAATCTTAAACTCTATAAACTTTATTTATATTTTAGAGTCATTTTGTTTAGCAAATAATATAAAACTACATTGGACAACATGGCATGTACCAACTGCTACAATTATAGAAGAATTACTTAAAATTAAAAATTTTAAATTAAAGAATTTTGCAGATTTTGTTTTTTCGCCTGATGTAAATAATACTGATTTTCGTTCTGTTTCATTTAAGTGTTCTTCATCACATGATTCTGAGTTCTATGATAGCATTTATTGGAAAAGAGGGACTGATTATTCTATAGAAAACTATAAGAAGGTATCTGATCATGCTCACCCAGGAATTCATTTTCAATACCATTTTGCAGATTTATTTTATAAACTACACAATATGATATAATATTTGTATGACTAATCCTAAATGTTTCTTTTGTGAAAAAGATGCTACACACTACGATGTAGTAGTTAATCATTCTGACTACATTGTTGCCGATGTGTGTTTCAAACATTTATCTATGGGATTATTTTCATAAAATAAAATTAGACAAAATTGACTTGACTTAATCTTTACCTTAAGGTATACTTAATATATGAAACAAAAAGCATATATTTTTGACGTAGACGGCACTCTTGCAAATGTAGATCCTTACATTCACCTTGTTCGTGGCTCTACTAGGGATTATAAGGCTTTTCATGAGGCTTCTGTTGATGCCCTGCCAAATTTTGAAGTAGTCCAGATGCTAAATGAAGCATTTTTTGATCAGATGCACATTATTATTGTAACATCTCGAAAAGAAGTTTGGCGTGGATTGACGTCTTACTGGCTTGCTAAAAATGATATTAGCCACCACGCACTATATATGCGTAAGGATGATGACAATAGACCAGACTATGAAGTAAAAAAAGATATATTACTTGAAATAAAAAAATATTGGAATGTTCTACACGCAATAGATGATAACCCAAATGTGATTAAACTATGGGAAGAGCACGGCATCACTACTACCAAGATTGGTACATGGGATGGAAATAAAGGATAACATGCCTTATCCATGGCGTATAGACTTTCAATCAGAATCTAAAAAAAGCGGAGATCAATTTGAAGATGCAGTATATGAAGACTTGGTTGGTCGTGGATTTGGTGTTATTGATAGAAATTATTTTTTTATTGGTACTGGGTGTGAGGTAGACTTTAAAGCGCAATCAGATACAAAGGTAGAATATGTAGAAGCAAAAGGAGGTAATGCTGGTGAAGGAAAACGACCAGGAGCACAAAGAACAGATAGTGTAAAAAAAGCAATTGCAAATGGTGCTTTAATAAAAACATTTAATGATATTTATTATGTTGTATATTTTTCAGCAAAACCTGAATTAGGAAGTTACTCTGATCAAATGATTGAAACTGCATTAAAGTATAAGATTGTTGATGAAGTTAGATATATAGAAATTTTAAACACCAGTGGCCAAGTTGGTTAAGGCACCGAACTCATAATTCGGCTATCGTAGGTTCAAGTCCTACCTGGTGTACGATGCGGATGTTGCATATTGGTAGTGCCTCTGCCTTCCAAGCAGAAGGGGTCAGTTCGATTCTGATCATCCGCTCCAAGTCTCTATCGTCTAGTGGCCTAGGACTCTGCCCTTTCACGGCAGCAACACGGATTCGAATTCCGTTAGAGATACAATACCTCTGTAGTTCATTTGTATATTTATACTAAAGGTATGTAGTGTTGTGCAGGATGAACGTTATCGCTTATAAATCTTAGTGGAATTATGTCGTATGCTATTGTTATTCTTTTTCCATCCCAGTCCCAATCGCCCATGGCGTGAGGGTGACCCATCTCAGAAAGTATTAGCCTATTGTTTAAATTTTTATTTTCTATTGTTTTATTTTTGTCATTTTCTATCATATAAAACGTTGAGGAAGGTTCAGCCTTGACACAATAGTAGCCATGAAAATATGGAGCCCAGGGTCCTCCATGATCGTGCCAATTTAATTTACCAATGTTTCTGTCATTAATGTTAAACCAACCTTGGACCATATACTTCTGACTTTTAAAATCAATTTCATAATACTCACAAGCCTCTTCTACGGTCTCTTTTAATGAAGAAAAAAGGTTGTATATCTCTTCATTGTAGAATTGAAAAACATTATATTCTCTCCATTTTACAGTAGAAAGACTTCCAGAGTCTACCCATGGTTCGTTATCTTTAAAATCTTTTATTCCTCTTAATGACCCATTTTCAATTTGAGAATACTTTTTTTCTAAGAATGCAGAAAGTTTGTCTAGGTCATTGTTTAAAAATCTTTCAAAGAACTTATGCTCTTTATTATGTAGTCTTGGCTTGTTATATGTATTGTTCATACTTTACTTTTTAGGATGTTTTGGTTTATATGGTTCTATTTTAGATTTAATTCGACCATCTTTATATAATCTTACAATCCATCCATCTTTAATTTGCATTGGATTAAATGCTGTTGCTTTTTTCTTTGGCATTATAGAGAGTGTCTTTCTGTTTTATTTCTTGTATAATCTTTTCCAAAATCAGAAAATAAGGCCTTATCTTTTTCACGATTAACTATTGATCTTGACCAAGAGAATCCTGCGTCTCCACCCCATGCTAACCACATTATGTATCCGTTAGATGGGTTTGCTGAGTTACCCCAGTCTTTACCTTTCTTGTCTACTTCATGGCGTGAGAAGTATGAATACATTCTTTTAACAGTACTAAGAGAAATAGTTTCTCCTCTTGCTAATTGTCCTGCACGAGTCCAGCCAACTGCAGTTCCTGCACCATTAGCCTTTCCATCTTCTTTAAATTTAATTGCTCTACGAGCAGCAGATCTTGCTCCTGCTGGTGGGGAATATCCTTCAGCCTTTGATACTGTGTCAATATCGTATTCAACTGTATCATCATCTTCAAATAGATCATCTGCTTTTGCAGCAGGTACACAATTAGGAACTGGTCTACCGTTTTCTCCTGGCTTCATTCCTCTTTGTACATATCCATCCCAACAAGGTGCTTGTTTGTTACCTTGATAAGTTTCTGTTGGCATCATTGAATCATCTTGTTTCCCCATTTGAGCATCACCTTCAATTATCATTTAACAATTATAGCACAGTAAATGAGCAGTTTATAGACTACTGCTCAGGTCTATTAGCCACGAAGATTCGACTCCTGCTAACTTTCCTGTCAAAGGAACATCCGTTGTAAAACTTTTTAAAGTCTCATAGCGGAATAGTATATATTATACTACTTAATTTTAATAGATTTAGGCTTCTTTTCTTCAGGAACAACACGAACTACATTAACATGTAGCATACCGTCCTTAAGTTCTGCAGATGTTACTTCCATGTACTCTCCCAGTGCAAAAGATCTTACGAACTTTCTTCCTGCGATACCTTTGTGGACGACCTCTGCATCTGTCACTTCAATAATCTCACCCTTGATAATTAATGTTCCGTTGTCTACTGAAACATCAATATTTTCCTTAGTAAACCCTGCAATAGCAAGTGATAGCCTATATGTGTCTTCATCTAATTTAAGAAGATCATACGGAGGATATGATTGAGAGTTTATTTTGTGTGCATTATTTAGACGGGCAAGGTCTCTGTTAAAGCCAATAAAAAAAGGATCATTAAATAGATCCATTGCAAATTGTGTTACCATTTTATTCCCCTTTCAAGCGAATAATTTAATTCCCCCCATTTGGGCAGGTATATATATTATAGCATAGAAAAACAGGCCAGTCAAATAGACTGACCTGCTAATCTAATTGATTACTTCTTTGCTGCTGCTTTTTTTGCAGGAGCGCTCTTTGCAGTCTTCTTGACTACCTTAGCAGTCTTAACTGCTAAATCTACCTCTTCAACAGATGGCAACTTACCGAATGCCTTGTCGTTAGGATTGAATGCTCTAATTGCAACGGGCACGATAGCGCCTAGCAATGAATAAGCAAGTGTCTTTGGATCAGTTACGCCTGAAGCGTAAAGCGCAATTGCAGCGCCAAGGACTGATCGTCCATAAGATGCAAGCATTGCTTTTAGTTGTGTTGTGTTCATATTATTCCTCCTAGGATATAACGTTTGTTAATTTGAATGCAGCATGATTTGAACCACATCCAAAACCTGTTATTATTGATAATATATTATCTTTCATTTTAATATTCAACAGTCTTAGCGGTTCCTTCTATATCGTTTATATTTCCACGATAAGATGAATCTTTAAAATTAAACCACAAGGTAGAAGAGTATCGGTTTCCAGTATTCTTAAGCACTTCGTGCAAATAGTTTTGATTGCTAGGGAACATAATAAAACTGTTAGCCTTTGGTTTAATTGTTAACTCATGCCAAGGAAAATTTATTTCCCCTCCCTGATAGTCGTCATTAATGTAATATATTACCGCAAAATCCCCTGCTGTATCTACATGCTTATTCATATAAAAATCTGTTTGAAATCTAACTAAATGAACTTCGCCTTTGTTAAAAACACGAAGTTTTACACCATAGTCTTCTTCACATTTCTTAAAAGCAATTCTAAATACTTTGTCTAATATGTCAGCAATTTCGGGCGCCATTCCTTTTTCAGAATTAAAAAATTCAACTCCCCAAGGCTGTTTATGCCATCCATTAACAGTAACCACATAATCAAGTATTTTTTTATGTTCTTCTGTAGATAATACATTTTCTACAGTTTGTATATTACTTACAGAATTTTCTGAGTTAACTTCTATCATTTTTTATCATACCATTCTGCATTTTTATTAAAAGTGGAACCAGTAAATTGAAACCACATTGACGAACTATATCGATTTCCTTCTACAATTTTTTTAACTTCATGCAAATAATTTTCATTTCCAGGAAAAAAGATTAAACTGTTTGGCTTTGGTTTAATGTTTACATTAAGTTCTGGAAAACACAGTTCTCCACCAATGTAATCATCGTTAATATAATATATTGAAGCAACATGATTTGATTCTGCTGAATTAGTATCTACGTGTGGATGCAAAACAAGACCTTTTGCAAATTTAATCAAAGCAATATTCTCTTTTTGAAAATAATTAATATCTACACCGTAAGTCTCTGTAGCATTTTTGTGAACAACTGCAAATATTTTTTCTAACATACTTAAAATATTTGCTGGTAACTGATCCATTGCAACAGTATAGGCATCCCATGGTTCAAGAATCCACAAACTACGATTCAATACATAATCAAGTAAAACCGCATGCTCTTCTTTAGATAAAACATCTTCTATATATTTTATGTTTTCTACAGAGTTTCCTATTTTTTCAACATTCTTTAAATAGATCTCGTCTTTTTCAGAAGGGTTTTTAATCATGTATCTATTTTACCATATTCTTCAGGCAAGAGTTTTTTTAGTTCTTTATATGCCTCTGATATTTTTTTCATAGAGTTATAATTTGGCTGGGATCTCATAATTTCCCCGTATTCATCAAAATATAATATTTCTGGCTCAATATCAGTAATAAACTTATTTAACACAAATTGAGTATCTTCTATATATTTATATGCTATATCTCTTGAATCTGAAATAAATTTTAAAAATGCCTCAGAAGATTCGTCTTTTTTTATTAAATCTGAAGAAGATAACTCAGAAAGTTTTTTAGACAAAACATTTTTATTTATTTCTGATTGAAGCAATCGTTCTGTTATTAAAGAAATTTTTATATTTAAACGCATATTATTAAATAATACAATAACAAAAAATATAGTAAAAATAAAAAATACAAACCACTCTATCATAGTTCTTTGCCACCTTCACGAACTAATAAAACTATAGCGCCATTATCTTCTAATGCCTTTTTTACACGTATCATATACTCTACTGCAGCAATACGATCCTCAACTGTTAACTTCATAAAGTCTGGCTCACTAGCCTTTACAGTAATAAAATTATTATTATCTACCAATGTAAGGTTAAAGTTTTTAGGTGCGTGAATAGATCTAAAGGCTCTTTTCATTTGATCTGTATACATTATTTTCTACCCCATTGTATATAGTTCCATCCACGCTCATGTGCGTAGTAGATGAATATTTTAACTACCGTTTCCCAAAAGGCAATAGTTACAGAAAGACCAGCATTTCTTGTAATAACATAGGCAACAGCAACAGAGGAAAGCGTTCCCCATATGCGATAACTTAATGCCTTGGCAAAAGATCTAGCCCTAGTTACTGTCATCTTTATCTTTCTTCTTAAACATTGCTGCTACCATTCGGTCTTCAGCATCATTTATTGCTTTTCCTGATTTTTCTAATTGTTTAAATACCCAACTGCTTGCGTTTTTCAGTAGCCGAAATAGCATGAATGTCTGCCCCCAAATCTACTTGTTCAATTTTATATCCTACATCACGACCATATACAATGTTGGTAATGTTAGGTAGTCTTAGTACTAATGCACCATCCATAAATTCATCCTTGGCAATGTATCCCTTTACTTGATCAAAAGTTAATGGATCTTTTTCGCTTGTATTATAGGTATTGCGAACTCCAAGCAAAACTTGCTCTGTTCTCTTCCCTGCCTCTTTATAAAGAGCGTGATGTCCTTCATGCCACGGCTGATATCTGCCCAGCATAAGGGTTGTAGGGGCTGTCCAGTCGTGTAACTGGCAAGCAGCAATGATAAGGTCAGCCTCTTCTTCTATAGTCATGCCAGAAAGGATTCTGATATCGCATGACTCTGGATCTTCCCACATCTTATTTGTATCTTCAAATCTTCCAGACTCAATTCTGTCTACCCAAATCAAAATATCTGGTTTGCCAAATGCTGCACGTGTTAGGTCAGTTGGACATACGAAGTCAACTATTACTGGAGCAATTCCTTGCTTAGCGATAAGCCTTGCCATTTCCCCCATACGCCTTGCTTGTTCAATTCTATCTTCAGGGCTAAAGCCTAGGTCTGAGTTTACTGTTGCACGAACTTCATCAGCATTAAGATGAATAGCGTTAATGCGTTCCTTAAGGGCTTTTGCTAATTCGGTTTTGCCAGAACCAGGTAGTCCAATTATTTGTATAATCATTACTGCTCCATTGTTAGTCGTTGCCAAGTGTTTGCCCAGTCTTCTTTGCTTCTGTGACTGTTAAACTCTTTGGATATTGCACCACCTTCTAGGTATATACCGCCCCAGACGCCCCACTCTTTTCCAGATATCCCAACAGCAAAACACTGCTTGGAAACTGGACATGTAGAACAAAGTTTATCTATTGCTCCTCTTAAATTTTCTTCGTCTTCATATTTTTCAAAAAATATATTTGTGTCGTACTCAAAGCATGAAGCATTATCTTTCCATTTATCTTTATGCATGATTACTCTACAAACTTGTCAGGTAATTCCCATCCATCAGATCCTAATTGAAATCTACGTGTGATGTGCCACTTACCATTTATGTAAGCGCCAAACTTTGATGTTCCGCCTTTTTCAGAAGGATAGGCATGAATAACGTCCCAGCCGTCCCATGAAAGTGATTTGTTGTTTAAGACAACTGTTTCCATTTTTTCTAATTCTTTAATCTTCATGCTGATCTCCCCTTAGTAGTTAAAAATTCCCACATCGACTTTATTAAGTTTTGCTTCGCTAACTAATTTTGACAAACTTTCTTTTTCTTTTGATAAAAAAATAAAGTAGTTAAAATCAGACATGTTTTCTAAAATCCAGTCTGGTGCAACTTTATAAAACTTAATTTTTTTTCCTCTACTCTTCATACTACGTTCTGATAAATTTACAAACTCCATTACCATTGAATTAACTTTTGCTGGTCCTGCTGAGTAAATGTAAAAATACTGGTCATTTTCTTGTAAACCAGAAAGGGCAACCCCAATAGATCGCAAGAAGACATTGTAATCTTCGAAACTATTCGTTCCTTGCACTCCCACTATCATCGTCTAATCCCTCTCGCAATTTATCCATAATAAACAGCATTTTATCTAATTCTACACTATCCATACCTATTGTGTCAACTACCTTTGTCGTTGCTGAGTCCACCCCATTATTATTTATAGATGCCTCGTAAAAAATATTATCTTTAACCCAATATGCCATACCCTCAATTATTATTACTCTAACATTTGTTTTGTTTTTATAAATTGTTGATTGGCACATTTTTTTCTTAATAGTTTTATTTATCATTGTTGGCAAAAGTGGTCGCACTAAATCAAAAATATGACTTTGACTATACCTTACTGTAAGTTTTTGTTTTTTTGTTTCTTCTTTTTTAATAAAAAACATACAAACAATTAAAATAAAGGTAGTAAAAGAGCCAATCAAATATTCCATTTTAACCCCTTAATAATTATACTACCTTTCTTTTTTTAATGCCTTAAGAACTTCTTTTAATGTTATTTTGTTATTTTTTTTAAGTTTTTGCACTTCTTTATTGTCAAATGCTTTTTCTGTCAAACTTACAATTGGGTTGTTGTCAGTAACATCCATGTCAATAAATCCGTATTCCCAAAGTTGCATCATTTCTTGTGAAAAATATAGATTTACCTCATTTTGCAACTCACTTGAAAAATCTTTTAGTTTGTCTGTAAAGGTATAAAGAATTTCCCCAGTCTCCTGATCAATTCCAGAAAACTCTAAACTTCCGTTTAAGATTAACTCCTCAATAAATTTATCTTCTGGCTCCATTTATTTATCCAATATAAAAATTTATTTGCCAGACTTTTTTCTAGCCTTAACAAGTGCATCAAAGTCTTTAACCTTAGTATCTCCTAAGTATCCCCATGCATATCCATCGTTAATCATCATGTCATTTAAGGATACTGTGTCTCCATTAATATATACCCAGCCCAAAATGCGACCATACTTTTCAGATGAGTCCATCTTTTCAGTCTTAATAACAACAGACTTAGCATCCTTTAAAGCCTTCTTTAGGTACTCCTTAGACTCAAGACCAAGAGCCTTTTCTTTAAGATCCTTTGTGCGAGACTCTGGTGTATCAATACCAGCCAATCTTACACGGGATTGAAAAAGAATGTCAAAACCCAAATCAATAAGAACGTCAATGGTATCTCCATCTACTACATTCTCTACTTTTCTTACATAATACTCATACATATTCTGTCCTCTTTTTCTATACGTAGTCTATGTTTAATACAATTCTTAGCAAGTTATCACTTGGTGGGGTTGATGAGTGGAAATAAGATCCATCAAAAACAATACCAGTTCCTGCTTTTGGTGAAACCGTTTCAATTATATCCATACTGCCTTCGTCTGAACCAAACTTTTTATTAAAAAATATAGTATCTCCGTCAGAATCATTTAGATAATAAAGAAAAACATTGTGCTTTATTGGTGTATCAACATGCATAAGGTTGTGATGTCCAGGTTTATTCATTGTTAAAACATTTATTCTGCATCTTAAGATTTTATTGTAAGATATTTTGTGTTTTTTACAAAACTTATCAAAAACCATGGAGTGTTCATTATTGTTTAAATCTCCAATAATCTGAAAGCCACCTTTTGCATTTGGACTATTCATAGCAAGAGGCGTTTCATTAAAAGGAAAAACATTTTGCTCTTTTAGGTAATCTGCTTTAAGTGCTGTTGTAATCCCTTTTAAAAGCCAGTTAATATTATTAGACTTTTCACTATTAAAGATTGTTTTAATAAACAAATCTTGCTCTTCTTTAGACAAAAAATCATTATCTTTTATTAATACTGGACTACCCATTAAGTTTTTTTCTTTCGTCAAGGATTGTTATTGCAAACTTCATCATTTTTTCATATCCTACAGGATTATCCATAACACTATTATAGTGATGACCACAAAACAAAAGATCTCCATTTAAACCAGTTACCTGAACAAGTGCCTCTGCATTGCAGGAATCACATCGATCTAGTGGTGTAAGTGTCCATTGTTCTTTAACGTTATCTTTAGTCATTGTAAACATATTATACCTTCCGATTGTTGCCTATACATAAGTATATCCTAGTATGGCTAGTATGTCAAAGTTAGATATACTTAAGTCTTGATGCTTCTTCAGCAAGGGTAAATGTTATCCTAGATCTTTCATCTACTATTTTATGAAAGTCTTCATATACAACCCCATTGCTATAGTATCTGTAATACTCTCTTCTAAAATGAAAATTACAATAAAAAATACTTTCTGAAATTTTATCCATGTCTTTTATTGCAGTCCAATTTATTTTACCAATAACTAACTTAGTGGGAATAACTTTTACAAAGGCATCAGCAATACATCCCATAGTTTTATTATATGAATTAATTAATGAGCAACTGTGCCCAACGGTTTCTGTAGTTGTTACATTTTGTGCAAATGTTTCTTTTACCTTTTCTGTTTCATCTATTATAAATTCTTGAATATTTTCTCCAGGTTTTAAATATCCATGTTTAATCATATGTACTTCATAGTAGTAATGATAGTCACATAGAAATTTTTTACCGTGTGTTCCCTCTATATAAACAAATGCTGGGGCAGCGCAAGATACCGTGGCATTTTGAGTAACTTTTTGCACTTCTAATATTGATAAAGGCAAGTGCATTTTTGCATCAAATTGTTGACAGATTTGTCCTTTTGGTATGCTTGTTATCATTTTTTCCTATTATCTGTGGAATAAAATCCACTACCGTTAAAAAGTGCTCCTACATTAGAGTATACACGAACTAAAGAAGTATTGCAAGTTTCACACTTATACCCAGGATCTCTATCCTTAATAGATCTTTCCTTGGTATATCTTTGTGCACATGGCATGCAATCGTATTCGTAAACTGCCATGCTTTATTTCTTCTTTGCTTTTACTGTCCAAACTGGAAGGTTAAGTTTATCTCCACGCCACTCATAACCAAGGAGTTTAACAACAAGTTTAATAATTTTAATTCTCATTACTTTACCTTTCTTTCCCATTTTGTTTTTTCTTGTATAATTCCATCTTTGTCTCTGTCTACAGCATTTGGATTAAAGCCTTCGGCAATTTTTTTATTCAGGATATTTTCTTTAATTGTGATAATAGAAATAGACAAAGCCATACCAACGTAAACTAATAATGCTTCTATCATTTTATTTTCTTTCCAAATCTTGCCCACAATCTTTCATGAACAAAGTACCCAAATGCTTCAATAGCAATGTAAAGAATAGCACCAAGACTTGCATATTCCCACTCACCAGTAAAAATATAAATGATTCCAGCAAGAACTACAAGATGAAATGTTTCCCAACTAATTGTTTTAAGTGAAGATTTCTTGGTTGATTCCATTACTTTACCTTGTTTAGCAAAGGAGTGTTTTCTTCTCCAACATATACTGGACGACCCCAACCAACAACACCATTAAGCAACTTCTTCTTATTGTTTTTTACATAACCACGAGTCTTCTCTACGCACATTCCTCCGTTGCGTTGATCTCCCTTTGCAGTTCCTGAAGTATTTCCTTCAATAACTTGAATCGTTCCATCGCCATTGTTCTTTATACAAATACCAACATGAGAAATTCTGTTAACACCATCTTCTGGGAAATCAAAATAAATCCAGTCACCTGGAGTTGGATCATCATTACGTGCATCTGCCCAACGGTTATTCTTTTTAAACCAATCAGATGCTGCGACTGTTGATGCAGACTTTGGATACTTCTTTGGATCTAATCCTGATGTGAATGCACACCAAGAAACAAATGACTGGCACCATGGTTGAAAATTCACTCCAGTCCATTTACCGTACTTTGTTTCATTGTCTTTTGGACCTTCAATGGTTCCAACTTCTTTTTTAGCCACTTCAATAATTGCCTTTAGTGTTCCTTTATCAGCCATTTTATTCCTCCTATAGAATATGTATTAATTATACCAGATTAGCGTGTAATTGTAAAGTTATATGTTTTTTCCCATGCCTGAATGTCTAGTTCATCATTGAGAAGTGGTTGGCCTTTAATATTAAGGCTAGTATTAAGAAGAACTGGCACCCCAGTCTGTAAATAAAATTTATTTAAAGTCCTCCATAGTCCACGATGTTGATATTTATTTACAGTCTGAACTCTTGATGTTCCATCTTTATGCACTACTGATGGTATTTTATCAGGCTGTAAACATTTAACTGTATATTGCATATATGGGGAATCAAAGTCCATATCAAACCATTTGTCTGCACACTCCTCCATAACAACTGGAGCAAATGGCCTAAATAATTCTCTTTGTTTAATTAAATTAACTTTGTCCTTGATTAAAGGATCTCTTGGATCTGCCAAGATACTTCTATTACCCAATGCTCTTGGACCATACTCTGCTCTCCCTGTTGCTACTGCTACGATTCCGTCTTTTAATATACCGTCAACAATTTGCTGAACAGGGTACTCTCCTCCAAGATCATGGCCAAGGTATGGATCTTTCCATTCTAAATGTTTGCCATATAGTGCTGCTGCTGCACCCAAAGAACTTCCAGCATCTCCAGGGTTTGGCATAATCCAAACATCATCAAATATATTCCATAACAAGGTATTTGCAGAAGAGTTTAAAGCACATCCACCCATAAAAACTAGTTCATGTTTACCAGTTATTTTTTTTGCATGAACCATAAAATCAAACAGCCTTAATTCATAAACTTTTTGAACTGCTGCTGCTATGTCAAACTTATCTTGCTCGGTTATTTCTTGTCCCCAGTCAGTGATTCCTTTATGAAAATTATATTTTTGATAACCTATTGAGGGAAAATACTGAAAAACTTTTTGATAATATTTAGTCCAGTCTCCATATGCTGCCATACCCATCATTATATATTCTTCCTGATTTGGCATTAAGCCAACCAATTTAGTGAATGCGGAATAAAATAGTCCGAAACTAAAAGGGTAGTTTATTTTTTCTTTGAGAGTTATTGAAGATCCTTCTCCAACCCAGATAGTGGAAGTGTTATATTCACCCATTGAATCTAATACTACAATAACGGCATCATCAAACTTGCTTGTATAGTACCCCGCTGCTGCGTGAGAGTAGTGATGTTTAAAAGATATTCTTGGAATATTTTCTATATTAAAACGTGGTCTCCATTCTCCTAAACCACCCTTAATAAACAATCTAGAGGCCTTTAGGAGAGGCTTTTCGTAATAGGCAATGTAATCTGGTGTGCCATACTGCAAAGCATCTTTTATTAAACTATCATTGATATACCAGTCATTTTTTTGTTTGCTATACCTTTCAGCATGCCCCGCAAAAATAATTTCGCCATCTTTAATCAATGACACAGAGGCATCATGAGACGTTTCGTTTACTCCAAGAATTATCATTTTGTCCTTAATAAATATATCTTTGGCCTTTGTCATGCTTCTTTATTTTTTTTAAAAGAAAATACATTTTAATTTTTTTAATAATTTTTTTCATGCTTCTCCTGTTGAGTGTATCATATTTTTCATATTGTGGAACCAATGTGGCAAAGAATATCTAAATCCAGAAGTAATTGGATGAACTTCATGTATGTATAAAAAATTTGAAGGGAAAAATATAATGCTTCCTGCTGGTGGTTTAATCTTTATATTAGAGTTAACAAACTCAATTTCTCCGCCTTCATAGTCATCATTTAAATACATGACTGTTGATAATACCCTGCTGCTTACGCCATGATCTTGATGTGCTGGAAGAAATCCATTAACTCCGTACTTTAATAAATGAATGTTGTATTCTCTGTTTTTGATATTTTGTCCAGCAAATGGATACAAAACATTGGTATAGTGATCGGCGCTTCTATCTAATGCTCTATACAATTCTGTTGATATTAACTTTTGGTCGTTGTAATAAAAATCATTTTCTTGAATATCTTCTGGTTTTGGGAAAAACTTTTGCTCACAAAACAACTTATCTCCATGTGACCAATTTTTCCAATGCTCTGCCTGAGTAAAAGATCCATTGTGAGCGTTAATTTTTAGTCTATCATCTATACCATTAACCATCTCTATAATTTTTTGTGGATTATTAATTACATTTTTATAAAGAACCAAACCAAGATCAAAAACTTCATAATCAAATGTTTCTGTATTCACTTTGAATCGCCCTCCACTTCATGTCGTCGTCTTCTGGTGCAAACTCTGGATCACAATGTTCTGGTAGGCTAGTATGCATATACAGTGCTGTATGCCTTTTCCCAGATTTAATTTCAGTTATTCCATGAATGTATTCTGATCCTGCACTTGGAAAAAATACAGCAGAATATTTTTTGGGTTTGTATACAAAATTTTGATTTGGAAAATATATATCTCCACCTTCAAACTCATCATTAAGGTATATTATGGTGCTCCACTCAATAAATGGCTCAGGACCTTGAGCATCTATATGAAGGTCTCCTTTTGTTCCTGGAAGCCAACAAGAACCAAATGCTTTGAATGTGTATATTGGATTAACAAACCCATTAAACTCTTTGTGTTTTTCATTAGAAAGAAAACTATATTTTTTTAATACATCCATAACATTTTTATTATATGGGAAAGCGGTACCACCAAATCTTTCTTTGTAATATTCTGGATAGGGGTTTGTTTCGCTTGGACTTAACTGTTCATCAATCAAAATCCTTGCATCTTCTTCGCTTATAAAGTTATCAACTATACTAATTCTATGCATACGATTTCCCTTTACTAAACATATTTTAATGCCTTTATTCTATTATACTATAGATATAAAACTATATGGTTTTAAGAATCTGCCTTCATCTAAATGCGATAGATTAGTTTCCGCAGTATTGTATTCAACATCATCAACCTGGTATGGCATTTTTGATATAGTTTTTAGATCAACTCCATGAACATTTTTAAACATCTCTGTATCATATGAACGCAAAAATTTTATCAGTTTATTATATCCATTATATATAGAGTATGGTCTATAAACCTTATAGTCAAAAGATCCTGTTGAACAAAATTTGCTTGGCAAAGAATATATTTGATAACTGTTATTTATTAATGTTAAAGATAACAGTAAATCTTGACCAACACCCTTTAGACTAATAAGTTTATTTAAAAAAATAAAACAGTTTCCACCCATAAAAATAAATGACATATCAGCATAGTTTGTCAAAAGAAGTTCAGTAGACGTCTCTACTTCTTTTTTTATAAAATAGCCGTCTATATTTATTTTTACCTTACCAGTACCAGAAATAATCATCTTACCTTTAAGGCTATTTATTAAAAAAACATCCCAGTCTGGCTCTATATATTTTATAGAAGACACTTCCATATAAAAATCAGATTTGTCTAATGAAAGAACTTTTTTTCTATAAACAGAAATGCCAGAATAGTCATTCCAATTTACAAAATTATAAACAACTCCTTCTATGTTTTTAAAAATATACTCACGATTTATATTGCTTTGATCGTAAACATAATAAACTACTTTGTTTGTTCTACTTTCATTATTTTTTAAAAGTAATATTTGGTCATATAAATCTTTTTCTTTGTAAGAATAAATAAAAACCTTTATATACTTTTTCATATTAATGGAATATAGTGTTGTTCTGGAGTAAGGTGATTAAGCATTTTAAGAGGAATTACGTCATAGGCTAAAGTTACACGAGCCCCGTCCCAATCCCAATCACCCATTGCATGTGGGTGACCCATCTCAGAGACAATTAGTCGATTATCTAAATTTTTATTCTCAAAAATCTTTTCTTCCTTATTGTCAATTTTATACCAAGTAGATGAAGGCTCTGCTTTTATACAGTAATAGCCATGAAAAAATGGTGCCCATGGTCCACCGTGATCATGCCAGTTCAACTTTCCAACTTTTCTATCATTAATATTAAACCAACCTTGGACCATATATTGCTGCTCTTCAAAATTAATTCCGTAGTATTCACATGCTTCTTTTACTGTATCTCTAAGAGCAACAAAGATCTTGTAGATTTCAGGACTGTAGAATTGAAAAACGTTATACTCTTTCCATTTTATAGTTGATAAACTTCCAGACTCAAGCCAGTATTCCTGTCCTTCTGAGTGTAATGGCTTAACTCCCTTAAGAGTGGCTTGTTCAATCTCTGTATACTTTGACTTTAAAAATTTTTCTAACTGATCTAGATCATTATCTAAAAATCTTTCAAAAAACTTATGAGGCTTATCATATGTCTTTGGCTTGTTGTATATGTTGTTCATTCTTTCTCCTTTAGTAGTTTTTCTTTTGCCAAGTTGTTTTTTTGTAATGCGCTGTAACGTGAGACCTTCTTTTTTCTTCTCTGATCCTGTGCTCAGAAACAGACTCTAAACTTGTATCAATTTCAAGTTCCCAGTCATCCCTTTTAATCGGAATCATTTGAAAAAGTGGAGTTCCAGCCTCTATTATACCAATAAAATCCCTTTTTAGAAAAAATGGTACAAATACAGGAAGGCCCCATATGTCTGAATCAACTATTGCTGAAGGTACATAGAATGGAAGGTCAAACCTATTCATTGGGTGAGTTATTAAAAGTGAGTATCCTGGAGGTGTTTTATAATACCAAGACATCTTCCATCCAAACTGAACAGGGTAACACTCTTTTGGTATTGGCATATCTACCTTTGGCCTACTATCTAAAATAATAAATTTAGATTGCCAAGATATTTTAGGTTTTCCTAAAGTATTAACCTCTACGGTTAAGTCTTCTGATAGTGGTTGCAAGTATCCAGAAACCATTGCATCCAAAAATGGCGGACAAAGTTTTGTTGATACATCTGATCCATCGCTACCTCTGTCATTTACTGGATGTAAGTATGCAATATTTTTGCTAGATGACTGATTATATCCACCTAAGTCTTTATACCAATCTGGTATAGCATCTTTTGCGGATATTGGACTTTTGTTATAATCTATAAATTCTTTGTTTTCAGAAATAGAAATAAAAGACATCTTATTCTTTATACTCATTTATCAAACTTTCTACTATTTCTTTATCTTTTATTATAATATCAAACTGTGGTGAACCTATTTCTAGTATACCATAATCTATATTTTCATAAGAACTCATATACTCTTTACTATTTATAATAGAGAAGTCAACCCAGGATGGTTCTAAAAATTGATCACTAGTACTAACTTTTTTAAAATTTATTGTTTTATTAAAAATAAAAAATGGGGATCCGTCTATTCCAGAAATATCAAACTCTATATCTTTATCAAAAACCCAAGGAGTATAAAATCTATAAATTGCATTAAAGCATTTGCTTGGAACATCGTATATATTTGGTGATGGATAAAACTGCCTTTGCCACGTTTTATCTAGTGCATATAAACCATTAACTTGTGGTTCAACCCATATTTCAGCGTGTGTTTTTTGTCTTATAATTGCAAAATCTTCTTGCAATATAAGTTCTGGCTTATTTGAAAAATGAAATGCATATCCATTTATTGGCTTAATTAATTTATTATCGTAGTTCCTGTTGCGATATATATATGATTCCGACCACTCAGGAAAAATTGTACGGTTATCTGTACATATATCTTTAAATGTTTTTGTTGATGAGTTAATCCATGATAGTGAACCAACTATATTATTTTTACAAAAACTATTAATATCCATTCATTTCCTTTGCTGGGGTGGCAGGCATCGATCCTGCGACATCCGAATTAACAGTTCGGCACTCTACCATCTGAGTTACACCCCACCATTCTCTTAATTAGAGAGAATTGTTACCATTTTTGAAGATGGTGCTATTGATTTTGAATTTGCTGCAACGGCTGCTGAGGCTGCTGAAGTATGAAATTCAATAGATATGCCTGGAATTAACCCCTTAAGTAGTGCATCTTTATCAGGAGTTACTAAAGTTGCTAAAATGTCAACTTCTCCAGTCTTGTATGTGCTCTTATACATATATGATCCAACAGAAACAACCTCTGATACGCATGCTGGGAAATCAATTGGTTTTGCTGGATTATTTCCTGCTGAAGCATATACCTGAATACCCTTTAGATTAAGAGAGATAACAGAAGACTTTACCTTATCAAAACCTGTTTGCGGTGTGTATGGTGCTGATGCTGGAGGAAAACACTGTCCAGCCAACCTTGGTGTAGTATTGTTTATGTATCTTGAGAATGATACTGCAGATACAGCATTAGAATTGCTATTTACAAAATCTAAAGCATTAATAAATCCATGAAGGTTAACATCAGTAGCAATACCCCTTTTGCTTACTGGCGCTGCCTGAATTAAAACCAATGTTGCAGATGGATTTTGCTGACGAGCAATAAGTGCCATCTGTGTTCCATGATCTTTATTTGATACTGTTTTGTTTACACAACGATCTGACGCAACACAAACAAACTCAACACTTCCAGTAATCTGTGATAGATTAAATGCATCGTCAATAATAACAATTCGCTCACCTACTGCTGCTTGTGATTGAATTGGTACTACAACTGAAAACAATACTGCTAATAGTACTACGATCTTTTTCATTTTATTCCTTTTCATTTTACGATATCATCAATCTGATGACATGACAACATGGGTCGCCACCTTGGCCCCACTCTTCACCTTCTTCTTCACTCATGTACTCATATCCGCCATCATGAGTATTGCAGTATGGTGGTGTTACCCAACCTCTTTCAATACCGTTTTCAAGCCAGATACCAAACTCCTGCTCTTCTGGAGATATGTCTTCGTGCAAATGGTTCATGTATTAATTATAGCCTTAAACACTGACTACGTCAACTGGGCCCATGCAAGATGGGCTAAACTTTATTGCTGAATTTACTGCTCCAACAACTCTTTTACGAGGATCTTTAGATTTTTCTGTAGCATTTAAGTATCCATATGCATATTCAGCGCCAGAGCCCATTGCCAAATAACCTAAATTATATTTAGATAAAGACATATCTACAGAACTGTGTTCATATATCTGTCCTTTAATACAAATAATAAGACCAAGGTCGCCTTCTTTAGTTGTGTCTACCCACCAGTCATTATAAAAATTTCTTAGTTGTTTAATAAATTTAGTTTGCATAAACTTATCTGTATCTTTTATGTCTGGCACATATGGATTAAAGTTATAACGAATGCGCTCACCGTCCAATGCCCCAGCATATCCAATTAAATATGGTCCAAGTTTCCAAACCTTTGGTGCTGTTAAAGAAAGAATTGTGTTGTCATCGGAAGCACCACGATCACCAGCCATATATATTTTATTAGTTAATTCATCACGAACAACAGCAAGCACAGTCATAGGCAAAGCCCTCTCCAGAGATATATACCTAAGTATATCATTCCTAGAAAGGGCTGTCAACTATGGTCAATAATGACTAATTAGCCTTTTTGTCTACTGTTTTAAACGCATCATTGATCTCTGACAATGTGAGTCTTCCATCGTCCAAAAAAGCCCTTGCCAGTCTTTCAATAACGCTTGCTACGCCAAGTAGTCCCGCTAACATTACTGCTTGAATTGTATCAATTCCAACAACTGCTCCAGCGCCTAGTACTGATAGGCCAGATGCTGCAAAAACTGCGACAATACGCATTAATATATTAGAAAGGGCTTTTTGTGGGCTCTCTTTTTTATGATCTACTAACACTTTTTTAGTTGCCATATTTATTCCTCATTTCTATTTCTGATCGGACTTGTAATTATCCAAAGAGCAGTTGTAGCCATAATTCCATAGCCAACAACAGTCTTTGCACTTCCATCCAAAACGACCCAAGCAATAAACATACCAAGAAGGGTCCATGCTTGGTCTACCATATCTTTTAGGATATTCTTTATTATTCTTACCATTTTCTTCCTCCTCGTGAACCTGGTGAATTTGCTCCTGATGAGCCTCCCCCAGAACTTCCTCCGCCTCCAGTGCTGCCTCCTGTGGCTCCTCCTGCAGCAACTGCTGCTGCGTTAATTGCTGCACCTGCTGCTACAACTGTAGCAACAACCATATCTGTTGCTTCTTCTCTTTCTTCATCTGACATATCTGCACCTATATTTCCCAATGCCTGGAGTGCTGCTCCAGGATCTGCAAATGCTGTTGATAATAACTCTGCTGGATTTTCAAGTAATACTAAAGATGCTGCTACCTCTGCAGTAATAACAACTTCGTTACCATTTTCATCTTGTCTTACCTCAACTGGAGTATCTGCAGGCAAATCCTTATATTCAATTCCTGCCTCCTGTATCTGTTCTTTAGTCAAAGATTCTCCCTCTTCAAGTGATTCTATAAGAGCATCTGCAATCAATTCTTTTTCTACATTAGTTAATTTTCCGTCTTCAGATAAAGTATCTGCAAGATTTTGAACTTCTTCTGCAGTTACTTCACCATCACTCGCAAGTTCATTTAAAATATCTTCTGCTTCTTCTGTATTTATTCGCCCATCAGATAATGCGTCATTAACAGATTCTTCTACTGCTTCTTCTGATCCTACTTCTGGCTCTTCTGCAGGTTGCTCTTCTATAATTGGTTCTTCAATTCCTGGTTCTTCAGTAATAGGCTCTTCTACTATAGGCTCTTCTACTATAGGCTCTTCTGTAACTGGCTCTTCTGTAGGCATTTCTTCTATAGGTGGCTCAAATACAGGTGGTTCAGGTAGCGAAGGTTCAATATAAACTGGTGTAGATTCTGCAATCTCTGCTATTTTTGTTGCTAATATTGTGGCTGCTTCTGATAATGTAGTAATATTGTTTTGTGAAACAGTTAGTATTGGAGCAATAACGATATTTGCATTTGCTGTATTTGTTGCAACAACTGCTGTGATTGCTGAATTTAATGTGGCAATTTGTGCATTTGCTGTATCAATTGCTGCCAGTACTGTTGCATTGTCTGGATCAGGGGTAGGAGTAAATGCAGAGCCCTGACTGATTGTTCCAGTAAATCCTGTAGTAGTACTTGTATTATTAATATTTGTTACAACACCATTAGTTGTCTCTCTTACGTTAAACCTTGCGCCATTTGGAATAGGTCCAGTCACGCTTACGTCTGCCTGCCAGGCACCATCTGATGGGTTTACATCTGCGTTAAATCTAACTTGAGTCATTTGTGTATCGGCGGTAGTTAGTGGAAATACTCTAAGATCCCAAGCAATGTCAAGTGTATTAGTAGTTGTTGAATATGTAATCCCAGAACCATTACTCCATGTAGTCCAGTCATATCCTGCTATAGAAATAGAAGGGGCATTAGGAGTAGAGTAATAATTTCCACCTTCATTTACACCAAAGGTAATAGTTGCATTAGATCCAACGTAAACATTATTATATGTTACTCCTCCCATCTGTAAATTAAATGGAAGGTTCATGCGGATACCCGCATCATCTGTATTTGCTAAAACATTTGATGTTGTCCCAACTGTGGCTACTAAAGCATTTACCGCATCTTGAGCGTTATTAATTGCTACATTTGCTTGAGTTAATTGTGTTTGAGCCTCTGTCCGTGCAGGAGTTACTGCTGCTACCGCCGTGGTTGCAGTTGCTATAGTTGCTGTAGTTGACTCTACTAATGTTTGTGCTGATTGAATTAAAGTGGTTGCTGTTTCTATAACCAAAGGCACTTCTGCTACCGCAGTAATTGCTTCAGTGACTGCAGTATTTGCTATTGTTACGGCAGTGTTAGATGTTGTTACTGCTTGGACTGCAGTTTCTATTGTGGCTGTTGCGGTATCTGATGCTGCTTCTGCCTGTGCTACTTCTGTAGCAGCAGTGTCCAAGGCTGTATTGACTGCCTGTTGGGCAGGACTTACAACAACCTGCTCTGCTGGGGGTGGAACATCATTAGCATGTGCATGATCGACTGGAGATATAAGCATCCATAAAGTTAAAAACAAACCGATTAATCCAATTTTTATAAGTAATGATTTAATTAACCTTTCCCCCTTATACAGACAATGTCTGTTAGGATGATTATACCATTTTATTACAAAAAAAAGAGGGCAGAAATTAATCTGCCCCCTAATTTAGAGAAGTTAATTACTTCTTTTTGTATCCTGTAGGACATACAGGTGCAACGGCTGTAACCTTTTTAGTTAACTTACCCTTTACACATGTGATTGTTTTCTTAGGAGCAATCATTAATTGAAGTTGCTCAATTTGCTTTGTGATAGATGCAATAAGTGCTACGATTCCATTAAGAACCTCAGCATTGCTAATTGCGCCATCAGCAATCTTGTAAGATACAGTTTTTGCTGCATCAGTTGCTACATAGGCTGGAAGATCTACGATCATATTGTATGCACCATTGACATTGCCAACAGTAAACTTGTATGTCTTTACTCCTTGAGCAAATGTATCTGCTGATGTTGGAGCAGCAATTGCTGTTAATCCACCACCAGAAATGGCAACGCCACTTCCAACTGTAGAGGTATCTGCAACCTTTGCGCCATTAATATCAGTAGCAGAGATTGTAAGTGTAGCAATTTCTCCTGGAACATAAGAGTTCTTATCGAGAGATGCTGTGTACTTGTTTACGCCTAGACCACATGCTGCAACAAACTCGTTTGAGTAAATTTCAGACAGGTCTGATAATACATGCTTGATTCTTACAATAGAAGAACCAGATGTAGCAGCGCATGTCCAACCACCAGTTTGTACTGCTGTAGCGGATGAAGATCCACCTACAGAAACTGCAGTAACTTGAGAAGTATACTTTGTGGTATCAGCAGTTGGAGTAATTCCAGCCAATTGATTACCAGCAGCATCCTTAACTACAAAGTCATAAGTTCCTGTGCGTGTTCCATTAGATAATGCAATGTCAACACCTGTTACGGAAATTGATGCTGCACGACCTGAGAATGCAATACTTTTAGTTGCAAGAGTTACACCATTAAAAGTAATTGTAATTGTTGTATTTACTGGCTTGTTTTCATTTGCAGTTCCTTGAACTACATATAAAACTCCAGAAGTTCCTGTTTTGGCTGCTGTATTAACCTGTGTGCTTGGAGCAGCATCCCATGCTACTACCGCACCATTAGTTGCAGTTGCTTGAATTACACCGCTAGTTGATAGTTGTGCTGCATAAGCATCCATTGTACGAACGTTTACGTATCCCGTTCCTGCATTAGTAACGCTTGTAGCAGTTGCAACATCTACACTAGATGTTAGTGTTCCCGCTGTTGCTGAATCTTGTACACGAACATAAGAGTCTGCTACAGACAAAACGTTTGTTTTTACAGTTGTTCCAGCATAGATAGTTTTAATATCAATAGTAGAAGTAGTTGATCCAACTTTCTTCTTTTGTGTTACCGTTACGGTACCTGCACCATTAACAGTCAACTTAACATTTGTTGGCAGTGTAACTGCTGTTGATGTTGTTGCTGTAAATGTAAATGTCTTACCTAAATTAGTAAGTGTTGCTCCCGTAGGGTTTGATCCTGCTGCTGTGTAATCAGTAAATGTTGCTGGACCAGAAATTTCTAGCGATAGATTGTCGTCTGCAGTAGCAGCCAAGGTATCGCTTGTTGTTAATGCAACAATTGCGTTAACTCCAGCCTCTGCCTTGGTTGTGTCTGTTAATACGGTTACACCACGTGCACCAGCAGCAAGTGAATCAGATAATACATATCCGTTTGTCACTGCAGCAGAAGCCTGTGGAATTGCAACCAAAAATGTGCTTGATACGGCTGCAGCCATAACTAAAGCGATTTTTTTGAATGAATTCATTTGTTTCCTTTTCTTTATAGTAGATTGAATCTATCCAGATAATCTTTTACATCATCTGGCATAGACTTTAATTGTATCACATTGGTGCTGTTTGAGTCAAGTGGATCCTTTGGTCTATCTCTAAACGTATGAATCTCTATCTCCTCATTTGTATTTTTTGGGGTATGTGATATAGCCCCAAATATTGCTCCACACACAGCATCTGCCAAGTCCTTGGAAGATTTTCTTGGGTGGTCAACTCTATTGTTTTTCATAATTTTTAACTCTGTTAACTCTTCAAACAAAAGTTCAATTGCAGGCATTATTAGTCTTTCTTCATATACTAGCATAGCCATATCTTCATAATGTTTTTTTGCAATAGAAACAGTTTCGGTTCTAATTCCAACTTGTTTTAATTCATTCTGAATATCAAATGACTGCCAACGGTCAAACGAAACCATTCCAATATCAAAACCCTGTCTACGTAAATTCTGAATCCACAATTTTACTTCAGAAAGATTTACTGGGCCTTCAACCTTTGGCTCCCAATATACTACTGCATCTACTACGACTACAGGTGCTACTTGCTGATAATCTTTAATTACCTGAATATTTACCCATTTTTCTACGTGTGCAATTGCAACCGCACATTTGTCATGCTTTTGTGCAAGGTCTGCATGGATATAATATTTTTTGTTTGGATCTGGTTTAAATGTTTCGTCAAATCTTTTATGTGTATCTATTGGATTTCTTAAAGTCATGCATGCTCTTATTTTTTCTACCTGCTTAAAAAATGCATCAGTAGAGTGTGTTGGAACACATGCAAAGCGTTGCATAGCATCACCTAAGTCTGTCATAAATGCAATTTTAAAATCATCGATCTTGCGAGTAGGATTAACTTCCCATGTTGGACGTTTAAGAGCAAATACTCCTGGATACTTGTATGAAATAATTGCATCCTCATCCCACTCAATTTCAAAAGAATTACCTTCCATATCTTCTGGCAAATCTTCATTAATAATAAACTTATGTGTCTTACGTATAACATCTTTTTCTAAAATAACTTTGTCATATTGTGTTGAAATAAAGTCTCCAGGGTAACGAGGAAATGAAAGTAGTGCAACTTTTCCAAGGTCAGGAAAACGAGAATCTACTGAAGCACGAAATGCTTTATAGATATTCTCAGCAGTCTTTCCTTGGTCATTTCCAGTACCAACTTGATTTGCAAAACCAGAAATTTCATCAAGAACTGCAAGGATCAAGTTTAAACCCTCGTGTGATTCTCTTTCTGAGTGACCAGAGTAAACAGTAATAGCATTATCAAACTCAATGCTTTCTGCTTTTGGATTATACTTCCCAGCAAACCATGGAGACTTTTCAATTTTTGTTTTAAAACCTTTAAAAAATACATTCTTGGCCTGTTGTGCGTTAATAGCAACGTTAATAATATCTATAGCATCTCCAGATGGCTTACCAAAATATTTTGCTGGGTCTTTTAAACATAGAAGTTTGTATACAATGTATGCACACGCTACTGTAGATGTGAAGTCTTTACCAGATCCCTTGCCAAGTTGCAGAATAACCTCATTCTTTGTATACTTTTTATAATATCTTGAACCTTCTTCTTGGCCCATTAGATCAATTAAATCTTCTTTTTTATATATTTGACTCATTGCTTCAATGATGTCATATTGAATTTGAGATAGGGGTGGTTGACCTAAAAAATCTTTGCCTTCAACAAAAGTAATTGCATCAACAGGAGTTTCTTTAAAGTTATTGTTTTTAAGTACTTCTAAAAATTCATCATACATCTGAAATTACCGTTATAACTTCGTTTTCTTTTGATATTGTAGAAAGTTTACGCATAATTAAATCACGAACTTCTGGATGTGATGATGCTATATCTCTAAGTATTCCAACAAGAACCTCTTGCCTATTTTCAATCTCTAACATTTCATCTGCAAGTTCTTTGTTTTCTAATAGACCAGCCTTTTGTAACATATCAATACGCTTAGACTCAATATCCATAACAAGTTTGATGGCTGCTGTTTTAGCGCTAAGGTTGTTTGTCATTGATGCTTCATCAATAACCTCATATGATTTTGATATTAGTTTGCTATAGTGAGTGTCTGCTCCAGAAAGCGCTTCTTTTGCACGAGCACGGATAGCAGCACTATTAGATGCAGTAACCTTCCATTCATCAATATACGCAACAACACGTTGTCTTGGAATGTCTAGTTGTTTTGAAATTACTGTTGGGTCGTTTCCTTTTAAATATTCTTCAACAACGTTATTTACCTGATCAAGGTGTTTTACTAAATCTTCTTCAGTTGACATGCTTGCCTTCTAGCCTATTAATTTCATCTTTAATGTAAAATATTGCTTTTTCAAGGTCTTGTATTGTTTTTGATTCATCTTTAAGTCCTGCTCTCCAAAGGTATTTAAAAGCATTCCCAATATTAAAATTACGATGGCGAGTTATTTCTATACATTCAATACCAGAAGGATCTGAAGTATAGTGTAATGGGTTATTAACTTGATCAACAGTTATGTTAAGATTCTCACTCATCATCATTCTCCCAATCAAATACGTCTGGTAAGTCTTTTAATGTAGATAGTGCATAGGTAATTCCAACTGCCCCTACAATTGCTAAGGCTAAAATAATTTTATTTTTATTCATCGTCTAGATTTCCTTAATTTAAATTTTGCAAGGTATACATATATAGTTTCCACTGTACATCCACACTCTTTAGCAATGTCTTCTGGAGTCTTTTTATCTAAAACGTAACGTTTACGAAGCCAAGACTCACTTGTATATAGTTTAGCAGCCATGGCTTTATTTGTCAACCTCTTTTTCATTAATATCATAATTAAATCTATTAGAGTTTTCTATGATCCACTTATCTTGATTTTCAACATCGTATTTTCTTTCATTAATTATCCTATCAATTAAATAGTCTTTTTCAAGAGTAAATGATGGCTCATATACACGAACCCTATTGTTTGGCTGGATGGCAAAATTTCCATCATCTCTTTGTATAACATGACCACATTTGTGATCTGCAGGGCTTTCAGAGTACCCATCGTCTAAAACATTTGTGTCTGGGTTATGCCAATCCAATGTAAATAAGTATGTTCCTTTCTGCATTGTTTTTGTTCTGTCTATATAAGACATTCTAAGGTTTGTTAAATTTTCAAATCTTGTTACGGCAACGTGGTGACTAAAAGAATTCCATAACACTAGATTGTGTAGGTCAACTTCAGGAACTCCTGGCTCTGTACAGAAAGCAGAAATTGGAAGTCTCCACCACAATCCACCATCTGGCATCATAATATGAAACAGTGGGCTTCTAGACTTTAAACTTGAAACACCAAAAATAACACACTCAAAATATTTATCATGGCTGTCTTGATGATTTCTTAAATAATTTCCTCTTACATAACAGTTTATAGGTGGTATGTTTGCATTTAACTCTGGCATTATATATTTATTTTCCAATTCATTGTCTTGGGACCTTGATCAATTAATTCAAACATCTGTTGTTCAAATTGTTTTCTTAGTTGCTCATACAGTTTAGGGTTAACTTCTTTTAGTTTGTCTGTAATAGAATATAACATTTCTCCAGTATTACTGTCAATACTTGATATCTCTAAAGCATTTTGTAAAACTAGATGCTCTATCATTGCTTCTGTTCTAATGTCCATTTTATAAAAACGCCTTCTCCCAGTTATGCATTGCCCAGTGGCCGATTCCACAAGCATCTGCTATATCATTATCCGTAATAGCCTTATCATATTGAACATTAATAAATTTAATAGTTCTTTGCTTTCTTAATTCTCTTTCATATGATTTAAACCAAGAATCTGATTTTCCTGGATTTTGTGATCGAATAAATAATTTTTCATCTTTAGAAATCTTTTTGTTGCCAATGAAGTTTTGCCATGTAATTGGTGCAACCTTTCCTATTGTCTTTGTTCCAGATTGCCCTGCTGCTCCAAGAATAGCACCCTGAACTAGTGCAAGATCTGCAGCAGTCTTAGGACTATTCATAAATACAGTATGCTCAATTACTATTGCTTCAAACCCATCATAATAATCAAGAAATGCCTTTACTTTTTGACCAGCATCCATTACCTTTTGATATGTGTCATTTCCAGAAAAGTTTATCTTTCCAACAGTGCTCAATATTTTTTCTTGAGTGTTAAACAAAGCAAAAGCAAGACTATTGGTACTAGCATCTATAGAACAAATGGTCTTTGGAATAATTTCTAAACCCCACTTATTTTTTACCATTACCTTTTCCTTTTATCTCTTTTAGTGCTTTTTGAACACTGCTTGGATTTACATTACATAAAACACAAAGATTTTCATCATTATATATAGATAACTGAGATCCACATTGTTTGCAAGATCTTTCCTTACCCTTTCTTTTTTGCCGACGAGTGGCAATATATCTTTCTGCAATCTTTTGTTTTGTAGCATCTTCTCTACAAATTGGAGAGCAATATATCTGATAACTTATATCTGAGTTAAACTCAGTGTCACACCAACTACAATGCTTCGTCATTCAAAGGCTCCAAGGAATTAATCTTAATATCCCCTACCTCTGCTGACGCACACGCTTTTTGAATTGGACAGTTTTTACAGATCTTAGAATTTGATCTATAATTTTTTTTAGGTAGAGTCCTATCTACCCAAGCCTTTCTAACTGTCCTCATCCAATCAAACGCTTGGTCTACCCACCTGCGATAGTGATCATTTACTTCTACTGGCAAAATTAATAACTCATGATTATTTTTATTTTCATAAATTAACACAGCCTTTGCCTTTTTTAAAATTTTCATATAGATTAACAATTGAATAAGGTGACCAGTCTTTGGCTTCATGTGTGCCTTACGGTATTCAAAACCTTCGTTCATCACTGTTTTAATTTCACCAAGCAGTGGCTCTCCCTGCCAGTTAAGCATAACGTCTCCATAGCCAAAAATTGGTGGATCAGAGTGTGTAATAGTAAATTCTGAATCAATTAAAAAATCTGGAACATTTCCCATAGCAGATTGAATTCTTTCATGCGATTTAGTTCCTGCTGTCATATTAGCAGCGCCATAGGCATCTGCATTGTCCTCAAATGTCTGACCATCAAAAGCCAGGTACCAGTATCTTGGACATTCTCCATGACCGTAGGCAATTGTAGATGGAGCAAAAGTTTTCTTTTGCGTATGTTTATCAATTCTGTTAATTGTATAACCACTTTTTATCATATCAGTTAACCCAGCCACATCTATTGAATGTACTGGAGGAACTTCTTTTTTAACCATAATCTGCTGTAATAAACTTTTTGTCATTTTTTACTCGTTTCTATTAGTATAAGTATAGCAGATTAGCGTGTAATATATTTTAATGCAGACACTAAATTGTTTAGTGATTCTGCTGCAGTGTAATAAAGGTTCTTTTTCCCACGATCTGACTTGTCTACATTTGCCATCCAGGTTGCTTTAAAAGCCATCTTTGCTGCGATAGCCTGAAGACGCACAATTTCAATATGTGCTACATTTAAAGGAATATCTGGCTTAATAATAATCTTAGCAATAAATGTAAGCGCTGCAGTTAGTTCCTCGTCTTGCATATAGTCTGCAATTTCTGAAAGACCATTTACCATATCAATTGTTGTGTTTTCGTTTTGCATTTTTTATCCCATCTAGTAGTTATTTATGTGCCTCTGATATTTTTTTCAAAGACTCTTCTTTTTTGGTAAAATTTTCTTTATGCTGTAAAAATACTGGATCCAAGTTCCATTTTTTAATTTTTTCTTTTTTTAATTCTAGTGATTTAGTAACAAAGTCTAAATCTTCAAAATCTTTTTTTGTTGAAAAATGCATAGTTAAAATTTCTGTATTGTCTCCTTCTTTAAATAGTACTGGCTCTCTCCAGTGTGCTTGACCTGCACCCCAAAAAATAAGAAGGTCTCCATATTCAAGACTAAAACTTTTATCTTCAATTACTATTGGCCAGTCAATGTTTGTATACAATTGACAGTACATTGTAAGTTTAGAGAAATAATTGTCTAAGTCGTAGCGAACTGGAAATTTTGGATTTGCATTTATATTATGTTTTTTGTTATAACTAAAATAACTGTTACGGTACATAAATACCTCTTCACCAACTATTTTTGAAGCAAAATCTTCAAGTTTTTTTTGTATAGGCTCTGGGTAAATTACTTCTATTTGCATTCGTGCTATAGATAGCAAAACAAGTGGAGAATAAAACTCATCTAAATCTTTAGCCTTTTTTTGATATTTTACTATTGAAAGTAAAGCCTCTACTTCTTCAGCAGTAAGAAAACCTTTTATAATTTGTGGAACTATTTTATTTTTTGGTTCGTATCCTGTATTTATAACTTTTTCAGACAACATTATTTTTATCTAACGACTTTGTTATCTAATTTATTTTCTTTAAAGTATTTAGTTTTCATTTCAACTAGGTGTTTGATTCTTTCTTTTCTTTCTTCTTCATTTCTTGCTTTTAAATTTAATTCATTATAATCTTTTAGATTAGAAAAGTGACAGGTTAACATTTTTACACTATCATCAGTATTAAATTTTTGTTTTTCTCTCCAATGTAACCTTCCAGCACCCCAAAAAATTAACAAATCCATGTATTCTAAAACAAATTTTTCGCTTTCTACAAATATTGGCCAATCAATTGTTTTATCTAATTGATAATCAAAAGTTATTTTTGAATAATAGTTATCAGAGTCATAATGAAATGGAAGTTCTGATGTGTTGTTCTCTCCAAAGTCTGAACCAGAATATTCTAAATAACTGTTATGAGTCATTACAACCTCTTCTCCACAAATACTGGATGCAAGATCTTCAAATTTTTTCTTAATATGTTCTGGATAAACTAATTCTACATGCATTCTTCCAAGATTATTTAAAACAATTTTTTGATAAAATTCATCATCTCCGTTATAAGATTTGGCAGAATTAATTACATTTTCCATTTCTTCTACTTCGGATTTTGATAAAACGCCTTTAATTATTTGTGCATCAAAATTATTTTTTGCAGCAAAAGGTTTTGCATATTTATTTATATAATCATTTTTCATATTAGTTTTTCTCCTTTTTAGTAAACTTAACTAGTAAAACTTTTTCAAAATCTAAATCAGACATCTTAATAAAAGGTCTAGAATGATACTGATTTACGCCATCAAAAAGAACTGCTGAATTGTTTTCTAAAACAAAACTTTTGTCTTCTACAACAACTGGCCAAACAATATTTGTTTCAATACAATAGTCAACAACTATTGCATCAAACCCATCTCCATCTTTATGGGGCAATAACTTGGGAATTCCATACTTATTGCTATATTCTATATATGTTGTGTTTCCAGCATAATAATAATCATCCCAGTTATTATCTATTAAAATTTTTTTAAATTCGTTAAGACATTCATCTGATAATGGTACATTTTGAATAGTAACTCTACCCATTGATTTTCGCCAAATCTTTACTGGATAAGTAATATTTTTATCAAATTCTTCTTCTGTGACTTCTAGGGAATTAAAATAGTGATCAACAGTATCTTTTATTTCTTGTATACTTTTGTCTGATAAAACGTTTTCTACATATATATTATTAAACACTTAAACTCCTTTTATTATACACTATTATACACTATCCTCTATGATTTGTTCTAAAATACTCATTTCAATTATAGCAAGTCTGACCTTAGAATTCCCCTCGCCTATTACTACAACAATTGCTGGGTCGTTGCCATTTTTTATAGCATCAGTTGTTGCCTTAGCCCATACTTCTTTGTTTAAAGTAAAAGACTTTCCAACTTCTTTAAAGTCCACAGTAAAATTTTCCCAAGATGCGTCACCTTTGTGTGTTCCACGTCCTGAGTTCTTGTGCTGTTTAGCACCTATTCTTTTACTTTCACTCTTCTCCGTCAAAATCTCTCCTCTTTCTTTTTCCAAGATAAACCGTTGTTAAATGTTTTTGTTTGCACATCCAGGTAAGAGTTTTAGTTTCAGCGTAACATCTTAATGTTAAAACAACTTCTTTGCATGTATGGCATGGCCACTTTCCTGGATAGACTGTGTAATTAGACACTTAGTCTTGCCTTAATAGATTCTTGTAAATCAAGATCTTCTCTTACACGATTGACAAATGCTTCTTTACCCTGAACCTTTGTACCATCAGGAAGTATATACCAAGCGCCTGTGCGTTCAACAATACCATTTAGTTCTGCGGTAGTAACTAAATCACCGATTGTGTCAAGACCAATGTTGTCACCTCTAAAATAAAAATCATATTCACCAGACTGGAATCCTGGAGAAGTTTTAGAAAACTGTAACTCCCAACGAATAGTTCTTCCAACCTTTTCTTCAATAAGTTTATCCCCTACTTGAATCTTGCCTTTAATTGCTTGATTGTCTGATTCCGAACTAAATAGTTTAACAATGCAAGAGGAATAAAACTTAGTAGCCTGACCACCAGAAGGCTGCTGACTAGTATACATAGCATTAATATTATTACGAGACTGGCTAATAAGCACAAGCAAAGTAGGCTTAACTTTATTATTAGCATAGTTAAGCATTTTCCATGCATTGCTAAAGTCACGAGACTCTGCTCCAATCTGTTTAGTATTTTCTAAAGGCTTCATTTCATCTGTATCTTTTTCAAAATAGATTGCAGGAAGCATTGATGTAATAGAGTCTACCACAATTAAGTCAACTCCTGCATTCATTAAGCCAACACCTACATCAACCATGTCACTAATAGTTCTGGCTTGTGAGTAGATTAGTTTTTCTGGATCTACACCAAGAGTTCTAGCCCAGTCCTCTGAGTATGACATCTCTGAATCAATCCATGCACAAAGTTTTCCTTCTGCTTGTGCTAAAGCAATCATTTGAAGGCACATAGAAGACTTTGCAGAGGACTTTGAGCCCCATATAAGGACTTGTCTACCGTAAGGCAAACCACCTCCTAGGGCACGGTTTAAACCAAAACTAGGTGTAGGTTGATATTCATAATTAACGCCTACTCCGCTACCTAATTTCTTTCTCAACTTGGGATCAAGTTGTGCTAATGCTTCTTCTATACTAACCGACATGTACATCCTCCAATGTGACTGTTCCGTCTTTTGTTTTTCCAAAATCAAACTTGTATGACTTTCCTTCTTCAATATTCATATATGCCTTTGCAAATGATGTAGGAAATACAGTAATGGAGTGAAGGTCTCTCCTTGTATCAGCAAGCGTAAGAGATGCCATCTTCTTTCCTGTCTTTGTAATTCTTGGTTTAAAGGAGACTACAAACATTTCTTCATCTGTATATGGTAGTTGCTTATAACTTAAAAACTTTACAAGTGCATGAGATGATTCTTTTATCTCGTCTGAAGGTATGAAAGACACAATCCTATTATCATTACACAAGACCAAATAAGAACGACCTGTCTCAATAGTCGTATTTTCATCATCAAATATACCGACACTGCCAGTTTTGTCCAAAATTTCAACTCGTGACCATCCTGTTCCTCGCTTAATTGATTTTACCATACCCATAAAAATGTATGATCCCTTTTCTTCAAAGTCAACAATGTCCTGAATAAATGCGTAATAGTGAGAAGGTATTGTAATGTTAAACTCTGGAAGGTTTAAGTACTCATATAGATTCTCTTTAATTTCCTGATCATTTCTAGGATTATCATTAAAGGTTGCAGCACCAGTTACTCTTAGTGCTTGCAGTGCACGACTGTTTACTCCGTTTCCTTTAGTAAATGTAAATTCTTCAAGTTCTTTGTACGAATTGAATGGTCGTGCAGATATGTATCTTTCGCCAATCTTGTCAGATATGAACTTGATAGCACTGAGTCCAAACCTAATACCTTTACCCTCAATTTTAAAATCAATATCCGAATCGTTAATGTGAGGTAACTTAACGCTAATACCCATTCTTTTTGCTTCAATAAGATATTCAGTTCTTGCATCTTTGTCCTTTTCATTTTTTAATACTGAGTACATAAACTCAAGTGGGTAATAATATTTTAGCCATGCAGTCCAATAAGATAGTGTCGAATATGCTACTGCGTGAGACTTGTTAAATGAATAACCTGCGTGAGCCTCAAAGTCATGCCATAAATCACGAGCAGCATTAGGAGTAATAAACTTAGATGCTCCCTCTACAAACTTTTCTTTAAACTGATCAAACTCTTTAGCATCTTTTTTCTTTCCAATAATTTTCCTAACTTTATCTGCTTCTGACATTGACATACCGCCAAGGTGTACGCATGCTTGCATAACTTGTTCCTGGTAAAGAATACAGCCGTAAGTGTCTTCCGTAAATTCTTTTAGGACTTGGTGTGTGTAAGATATGTTTTGACGACCATGCTTACGATCAACATAGTCTTTTCCAATAGTATTCATTGCACCTGGACGAACAAGAGCATTTGATGCTGCAAGTTCATTTAGATTCTTTACACCCATCTTAACAATAAGATTTGTATATGGTGCTGCTTCACACTGAAACACTCCTTTTGTATATCCGTCTGAGAGCATTTGATAAACATTTGTATCATCCATCTTTATCTTAAGAAGATCTATTTTTTTGCCATCTCGTTCTTTAATTATATCAATTGTGTTCTTAAGAACTGATAAAGTTTTAAGACCCAAAGCATCAATCTTAATTAAGCCAATTCTTTCTGCTTCTTCCATATCAACGCCAACCACAGGAATTCTTTCATCCGATCCAGGAGAAGATCTTGTTTCTAATGGTGCATATCTAAAGATTGGTTCTTTACTTGTTACTACACCTGCTGCGTGGATTCCTGTACCACGAATACGACCACGAAGTTGCTCTCCGTATATTTCTACTTCTGGATATTTTTCACGGAACTCTATTGTTGACTTTGAGGTACAGTAGTCGTCCCATGAGTCTACTGTTTTTAAAACCTTATTAACATCTGACAACGGAATATTAAGTACTCTTGAAACATCTCTAACAATTCCTTTACCTGTAAACTCAAGAAAGGTAGCAATAGATGCAACATGTCTGTACTGTCTAACAAGATAATCTTTTACTTCTTCACGACGAGTGTCTTGAATATCTGTATCAATATCTGGAAAGTCGTTGCGGTCTGGATTAATAAAACGAAAAAACAAAAGATTGTGTTTAATGGGATCAATGTCTGTAATCTTTAGTGCATAACAAACAAGTGATCCAGCAGAAGAACCTCTCCCTGGTCCAACCATAATGTCTTCTTTTTTAGCCCAATTAATCATGTTACTCACAACAAGAAAATATGGAGCAAACTTCTTGTCTTTAATAATCTGCAACTCTTCTTCAAGCCTATCAAGATACTCTTGATTATTTGATAAACCTCTTTCTGCAAGACCAGCAAGTGCTAACTCTTTTAACTCTTTATCTGGATTCTTGTATTGCGCTGGTAGTAAATCTAATCCTTCTTGGATTCCATAGTCCCCAATTTTTTCTGCAACCTCTAAAGTGTTTGAATAAATGTCTGGACGATCAATCCCCTGAGCCTCCATTGCAGACTTAATTTCTTCATATGAAAGTAAATGAATGTCAAACTTGTTAAATGTAATTTGTCGGTCTTCTCCATAAAGATAATCAAGTCTTTTCATCATGTCAGGCTTCTTCTTGGATTTTTCAAAAGTGTGTTCTTTATCAATCTTTACATGTGTATTAAGAAGTAATTTAAATTCTTGAATTTCTTTTTGATCTGTATGGCTGTGATGACAGTCTGGTGTTACAACAACTTTTACGTTATACTCATCTGCCAAAGCAATTAATTGTTTGTTTATTTCTGCAGTATTGTGTGGCATTACCTCAACATAATAATCATTATTAAATACACGCTTAAACCATGCAATATAATCTTTTGCTATAGCAAATTCGCTATTCTCAAGTGCCTTAACTAATACGCTGCTTGGGCATGCAGATGTTACGATAATTCCTTCAGAATACTTTTCAAGTATTTCAAAGTCAAATCTTGGCTTTTTAAAGTATCCTTCTGTCCAAGATATTTCACTAATTTTATTTAAATTCTCTAAACCAATTTGATTCTTGGCGAGAAGAACTATATGGTTATAGACTAGATCTAGATCTCCGTCTCTTTCAGACTTATCTCTAGTGTCAAATCTATCTTTACACATATAGCCTTCTACGCCAAGTATAGGCTTAATACCCTTTGCTTTTGCAATACGGTGCAGTTCCCTATGCCCAGATAAAGTACCGTGGTCAGTGATAGCAATTGCTGGCATCCCTAACTCAACTGCACGGTCAACGTATTCTTCTGGAGTAGCAATCCCGTCAAATAACGAGTAATGAGTATGTACGTGTAAGCCTACGTAAGACATCTACTACCAGTCGATATTAGTGCTGGTAACAGATGGAGTGTCAAATCCAAAGTAGAATGCTTCTTGCTCTGGATATGGAACCTCACGAACAACCTTTTCTAGGTTGAAGAATTCAAAACCTTCCCATGCAAATGGTTCTGCATCTGGCTTTGAAGGTAGAAGTGTGTAATTGGTTTCAGTTCCCTGACCATTACGCTTTAACTTCCACTCAAGATTTGAAATGCTACCTGTATCAAGTGCATATTCACGAATGTTATTAAATGCTGATTGTTTAGAAATTCCTTGGGACCAAACAGCAATGTATGGATCTTCAAGTCCGTCATTCATTAGAACGTTGCAATAGAAACGCAAACGTGCTCTCCAACCTGACTTTGGTTCCTTACGTGCCATTTCGCATCCAAAACAACGTCCCTCAGAGTCCTGAGTACATGCTGCCTTGCGCTTGTAATCCTTTGGATTTGTGTGTTCTGAAACTACTACAGAAAGACCACGAGTCTCTGAATAGTTTGCTGAGTCAACGTCTAGTTCTTCAACAAAACGAACCTTTGCTGATTGCCCATCCGCAAGTTTTACCCAGCGAACTTTTTGTCCTGTGCCTTCGTACTTTGGTTTTTCGAGCAGGGCATTGATATCTTTTAGTCCCTTAATTACGCTCATACTTTTTCTCCTTCGTTTTTTATTTTATGTAGATATTCGTCAAACACTATTGATGATTTTATAATCTCATCATTTTTTTGAACTATATCAGTATACATCAAAATTGACTCATTGTCAACTAAAGAATGTAATAGTTTATAATCATATAACTCATTGCCTAAATATACGGCAAGCCATGATGGATAAGAAAACACACTATTTATGCTATTCCCAAAAACATCAGAAAATAAATTATTTTTCATATCTTTCAAAAACTTTTTTAATTTTGGTGGCATAGTGTTTTTTTGAATAAAATTTTCCCAAAAAACAGTATTAGTTTTATTTGTTATGTAATGCAAATATATAAAAGAATGAACTTCTTCATTTATATTACAAAAAATATTATTAAAATCATTTTCTTTCTTTTTTGACCTATTATAGAAAATTTCTATAAAGTTTTTATCAGTAATAGTCTCTAGCATTTGAGATAGTATTGATAAGGAGGTAGCCTCTAGTGGTTCAAAAAAACCAGAAGAAAGTCCAAGAGCAAGACAATTATTTCTTAATGGCGTATAAAAATACCCACTATCAAATTTTATTTTTTTCTTTATATCTACATCATTACCAAATTTATTTTGTATTTCTTTAATAGCATCAGATTCAGAAATAAAAGAAGAGTCGTAGACATATCCACAACCATACCTATCTTGAACTGGAGCCTTCCATGCCCAGCCATAGTCCATTGCTATTGATTCTGTGTATAATTTAATTTTGTCTTCTTTTATCCAAAAGGCTATTGCTGAATCACATGGCAAACTATTTGACAAATCATTCCACTCAGAGTTAAACTTTTTTCCTATCAAAAGCCTATTGGATCCAGTACAATCAATAACAAAATCACAATCAACTTTACTATTTGAAAAAATTAATTCTTTAATATCTCCATTTGTATCAAACACACAATCTTCAAAGTCATCATCAATTATTTTAATATTTCTTTCAATTGCAATAGATCTTAAGAACGACAACATTTTTTGTGCATCAAAATGTAATGAATGATGTGCTTTATTAAATTTATGATTATCAGATAGATATGAAAATGGATTTATTTTATTCAAATTTCCATCTTTTAAAACTGCATATGATGCAGCCTTGGAAAATTCTTTATGCATTTCTACCTTAAAATCTAAATAATTTTTATATTTGTTTTTTGATAGTAAGTTTGTCTTTATAAAATTTTTAATAGATTTTTTAAAATTTATAGGATCATAAATATGAAGCCAGTAATATTTGTTATTGTTTGCCCATCCAGTAAACTTAATTCCATTTTTGACGGTAGCCTCGGCATTCATTAAAGATTTATCAATATCAACATCTATTTTTTTTAATAAATAAAAGAAGTTTGGATTGGTGCCTTCCCCAACACCTATCGCACCAATCCTACTGCTATCAATAATAGTTACTTCAGCGTTTTTGATTGTTTTTTGTAAATAAAGTGCACTGACATACCCAGCGTTTCCCCCACCTACAACAACTATTTTCACAAAATTGCCTCACTAACTATTGTATTTAAAATTTTACTTAGCCATATTTCTTTGATCATATCCAAACTTATTTATCATTTCAACAGATGGCATCCAGGTATGAGAGTTTTCTTCTACTCCATGACCTTCTACAATTCTATTAAACATATTAAATGCTGCACAAACAACGATTGCTTCTTTTAACTGATCTTCAGAAAATCCAGCATTCAGAACTGCTTCAACATGTGTGCTATTTATGCTTGATGGTGAAGTAGTTAAAACTTTTACATAATCTAAAATAGTTTTTAATTTATTTTCTTCATAATTTCCGTCAATGGCATCTTCTAACGCTTTTTCGTCTGCACCAATTGAAATTGCAAAAGCCTTATGTGATCCTGTACAAAACTTACAAGAGTTTAGTGATGATGTGAATGCTGCAATAAACTCTCTATCCTTTGGATCTAAAAACCCAGGCTCTCTTAGTATTTCTTGAGCAAAAGAAAGTAATGGCATAAACTTGTTTGGCTGTTGCATAAATACATCTGCTATAGTTTGTCCGCTTGGAACTGATTGTAGTAACATTTATTTTCCTATCATTAGTTGGATTGAATCTGAAAAGTTTGAATTTAATTTAGTAATTTCGGAATCGTCCATATCACCAATATCTTTATACTTGCTATCCAGATTTATTACAGAAACTCTTGAGCCAAGTTTTTCAATAATCTTTGTCTTCATATTTCCACCTGCTTCATCGTTGTCTGCAATAACTATTATATCATTAAAACATTTTTGAAGCAATTCTATCTGAGTGTTTGAAACATTAGATCCAAGAGTGGCAACTGAGGACAGTCCACACTGATCAAGTCTAATAGCATCAAAGGATGACTCAACCACATATACTCTGCTAGATGACTTAACCCTATTTAGATTAAAGAGTGTTTTTGATTTTGGTAATCCTGGAGTATTCTTAAATTCTTTTCCGTCAACAGATCTTCCAACAAATCCAATTGGCATTCCATCTGGACTGTGAACTGGAACAGTTACCATATCTTGTTTTTCTGAATAACCAAGAGAGAATTTAGACCAAGAAATATTTGTTATTTTTCTGTAATTAAAATAATCTTTTGCCCTGTCTGAAGATAGCAAATTGTTATGAAGCCTTTTTAAAATTAATTCATCAAATAGGGTGAACTCTGGTTTTTGATAAAGAGCCTTATTTATATCTTGCTCTAGGTTTCCTTCTTGCTCTTTGCTTTTGATAAATCTAATTGACTCAAAATATGTTCGTCCAGAAACATGCATTACAAACTCAACAAGACTAGCAACGTGATGGCAAGAAAAACAAAAAAATGTTCCGTTATACTTATCAATTTCACCAGCAGGTGTGCGATTATTATTATGAAATGGACAAAAAATTATGTAGTCAGAATCTATTTCTGATTCAACTGTGATACCTGAGCCTGTGACGACTCTTTTAATTTGTTCTTTAGTGTATAAATTGCTTTGCTTCCGTCTATTCCATTTATCCATTCGCTTTGCTTTCTCCCTGTACGTATCCCATATATTGTTATTTCAAATTCAAAATATTTCTTTTTTTCATTATAGTCTATTGTAAAATCTATGTCAATATCAAGTCTAGGGACATATCCAGATAAACGCATTTCAGACTCAATAAGTCTGGTGTATTCGTTTTTAAGTCGGCCAATTGCTGACTCATCGTAGATTACTCCACTTAAATTGAACCTTTTTATAGGTTTGTGATGATAGTTCGCCATGTAACATATTATACCTACTTATCTTCAAAATCTTTATATCTGTAATATCCCTTGTCAAAATCAACCTGTACAAGAAAGTCTCCCATAAATCCATTACGATTCTTTCTAAAGGCACACTCAATAACATCGCTATTTTGTGCACGACCAAGTGCAATTACCCAGTCAGCATCATATGCAATCTGTCTTGACCAAGAAGTTTGTCCTAGAGTAGGGACGCTTGTTAAATCATTTGCATCATCTGGTGTAGCAGAAGAGATAGCAATAATAGGAACTTCTTCACCAATAGCCATTAGTTTAAGTTCTCTTGAAAGGTTTTTCATTCGTACCGTTTCATTTTCTGATTTTTGATTTGGAGACATTAACTGAAGATAGTCAACAATAACAAAGTCTGGCTTATACTGGTCAATCTTTCCACGAAGAACTGATGGATTAATTTCTCCACCTTGATCATTTGAGATAATGTGAAACTCTGGCTTACCCTGTAGATGTTTAGCATGCCAAGCCTTAAGAGTGTCTAACTCTACATTTCCGTTACTTAATTTTCTGTGGGACCAAAGACCCTCACCCATAATAGTAAATACACGATTACGAACTTCTGTTTCTGACATTTCAAGTGAAATTATAAGAGGCGTCTTACCCTGTTTCCAGGCCTGTACAGCAAAGTAAAGAGCAAGCCAAGACTTTCCAATACCTGGATATGCAAGGAAGACTCCTAACTGTCCTGGCATAATTCCTGAAGGAAGATAGTTGTCAAATCCTGGTAGTCCAGTTTTAATACCAACATGGCCTGCAGCCTGTTGTACTTTAAGATTTTCAAAATAAGCAACTGCAGATTCTAGATCTGTTACATCAATGTCACGAATTGCAGACGTGTTCTTTTTTAATTCTGATGTTTGTGTAATTAGGTTATCTAATGCCTTGTTACCTTCGCCCTGCTGAACATCTCCAGCAGCAGATCTTAAAATATCTTTTAGGCTGTCAGTTAAATATTCTGTTTGCAATTCTTCAAGATGATGTTTTGTTGCTCCAACACCTTCTATTGGTTGGAAGTCTCTAAATTTATCTACAACAAGATTGGTTGGTGGAACAGAACTGTTGTGCTCAAAATAATTTCTTATAAACTCCCAAACATCATTGTGAGTTCTAAGAAGGTTATCGATGTTTGCCTGAAGAAGTACATGCACCTGCTTATCATTTAGGACTGCTGAAATTACTTTTGCTTCTGCATTATTCACTTAGCCACTCCTTTGCCATTCTTCTTCTTTCTGCTCTTTCTTTATTATCCTGATCTTTATCTAATTTTGCTTGTAATATTTTTTCCGCATTGTAAGCAAAGTAACTCCAAGAAGGAGACAAAGAAACGTTAAAGTAATACTCAAGAATATCATAGCACTGTCCTATTCCATATGACTCAATAAGAGCATCTGAAGCCCATTGTTCTACATTTAAATTTAATGATGGCTTTTTTTCATACTTTGCAGTATGATGCTTGCTGTATCTTGAAAGCAAAGCCATTCGGTCTTTGCGTTCGGCCATTATTCGTTAATCTCAGCCTTTGCTTCGTTAATTTTTTCAGTTAGTCTGTTTTCAACAAACTGATAGACACGATCAAATGCTTGGTTTATATTTTCTCCATTTTTACGTGAATCAACAATTCCAAGATCAATTCTTAGTGATTGAAAGTTGCCAAGATTAAGTGTGTATCCCAATGTAACAGATACCTTTGTGTCTTCGTTTTCCATTTCATACCCTTCGTTAAATAGACTCATTCCACACTGGAATAAACCTTCCATCTTCAGTTCTTCTATATGTAAGTATACCGTCTCCCATCCTGCGTGTCAACTCTTGCTGTGATGGTGTAATGTCGTTTGTTATTAAATTATCTTTTCTTGGTCTACCAATATGGTATGAAGCAAGTATATCACGAATCTCTTTTACTTGTGATTCTGAGTAATATGACCTAACTCGAAATCCTCTTGCTCCACCCTTTTGTGATCCAGTTGGAAAAGGAATGACTCCTCGTTTCATTAATGATGGCATATATTTTTTATGACGATTAACTAAATCAGCAGTCTGGCCAACGGTGTATGCTCTTTCTCTTTTATTTTTAAAATCACTAACTAAACAACTTTCAATTCTATCTTGTGTAATGTTATAAACAGACATTATCCCATTGGATCTATTTATATGATAAATTCTAACAAGATCTTTGTTGAGAAACCAAACCTTTTTATTCCCCTGTATTATAGGGGACTCATTGTAGCCTTCGCTCTCAATACTTCCTTTTTTAGTAGCCATTGTCCCTCTGCCGTTGCTGTAGGTGGATGAAAAAATCTTCGTGATCCGCAGTATATGCAATGAATTTCCAAATGATCAATTTTACTGTACTGTCTGTCTATGAACATTTTCCGTGTACATTTTATACATTTTATCATTCTTAATTTGGAATTCCAATTATAATAAGATTAACATCAACAGACATATCTCCAGTTGTTCCGAATCTAACAATTCCCTCAACTTTAGATGTTGTAACGGTTTTTAAAACTACTGAAACATTTTTACCAGCATCTGTGCCACCGATATTAATTGGTGTTGCAGTAGCAATTGGTGCATATTTAAAATCAGTTGGAAAATCATAAGAAAACGCAACTTCTGTTCCAGCATTTCGTGTAGAACTGTTTACAACGCTCACATATCCACCAATAATTCTAGCCTCAGAAGCCTTTACACTTTGTTTTCCAACCCCTGGTGTGTCTACTGTTACATACTTGTATACTGCTGGAGATATTTGTGAAGATAAATCATTTATTGCTGTAGCCAACTGATAGATATAGGAAACATCTAGTGGTTGGCCTCGCTCTGGTAGTGGTAGTTTTGCCATAATATATCTATTATACCATCAAACATTTTCCTGTGTTGACTCAAAAAGGGTTGAGCCTGTATATCTTTGTTTTGGAAATGTTGGTACTTGTACAGCAATCTGTACCTTATTTGCACTAGATTTAATAACTGTAGAATAGGTTGTTGTAAAAACAGTAGAAACAAACTGCCATGGCTCATTATCCCATTTAATATAAACATCAAATTCAGATTTTGTACCAGCCTCTGGAACCCACACTGCGGTAACTACCTCGTTTGTCGAATCTATAGCAATTCTATAATCTATAACAGTTACATCTGGAAGCGCAACGTTATACTTAATTGACCAGTGAGAACTTCTATTTTTATCTTCTGATACAACTCTAAATCTGAACGCATAGTCTTTATTTTCTCCAGATCTCTGTGGCAAAGAAGATTTTGGGATTATTACTTTTTTAATACCGTTATCTGGCAATGCCATTATTGAACATCCAAAGCAAACCTAAACTCAATATAGTTTGTTGTGTTTGCTAATTTAATTATAGGCTGTGCTCCTATATTTTTAATAATAGAATAACCACTCATTCCATACAATGGATTTGCAGTGCTGTTGTTTTCTAATCTAATTGCATCAAGGCATATATAAAAATTATCTGTTACCGACCCACCATCTGTTACAGAAGCAAGAATTTTAACTACGTCAACTTGACTCCATGTAAAACCAGAACTTTTGTACAGTTCCTGTAATTGTTTTGTTGCAACTACATATCTATTTGTACTAAAGTCATGCTGACCTACTCCCGTTCCATTATTTAAGTTTACTTCAAACCTTGCCCATTCTCCAGAATTATGAATGTCTGATGACGCAAACTCAACAATAATTTTTACATTGTCTGGAACAGCGGTAGACTCTCCATTTTTATTAATTACAGTAAATGCCAATTTAATTTCATCAGTTGGAGCATTTCTGTTAAAGTCTAATTCTGCTCCAGTTAAATGAAGGTGTTCAGATCCAGCATTAATAACAAGGCGATTATTAATATCAGTTGATATGTCTGACAAGTCTCCTCTAAGAACAACAATGTTATTAAAGAACCTACATCTTTCATATCTTAGATATCTATTTTGATTTGTAAAAATACGATTGTCAGCATTTGTTTGAAATACAGGACTTGTTGTATTTATAACGTTGTTTTGTAAATCTCCATCTAGTGGTTCGTATATAATTGGAATAGATGTTGCTGTAGTTGTAGTATGATATTCCCAGTTCTCATCTTGAGTAAATGCATAAATTGACTTACTGTCATATGCTCCTGTAGAAGTATTTGATCCCGCAGAAAATATACCAACCTCTGTTATTTCATATCTTTCTTCTGATGGAAGTTCTGCCGTAAAAACAAGTTTTGTTATATTATCTTCAGAGACATAACCACGAGAAATAATTGGAACACGGAACATCTCAAAATTAAGTCTTTCCTTGTTAGAATAGTCACCAAGAACGCCATCTGATGCTAATGGCTTTGCTCCGCAGCCAAGAGCAATATATGAGGCATAGGCTGGAGCCTGTCCTAGTAGGTATTTTGCTAAAATATTTTTTCCAGTATTAGTAATCATTTAATTCACCTCATATATTGTATCATTAAATATATCCCCACCACTAAGTATTTGTACTTCTACCTGTTCATCTTTTTCTAAATTAACTACATTTATTATTAAATTTCCTGTATCTGAGTCAATATATGCTGTTTCATTATTTCCACCAGTTCCAACTGTAGGTATTTTTTTGTCTAGTTGTATTGGAAATTTTTTAAAATAACTCTCTAGGGTATCCTGTAGCGAAATAATGTTTTGCGGATTGTATTGATAGTTTAATAATGTCAGGTTTTTGATTGGTTGATAAATAACATTTTGACCACTGACAATATCTGATCTTGATATATTAATAATTTCTTGCCCACCTATGTCTTCAAAAACAAGATCAGTCATTATTTCTATTGGAAGTGACTCATCTGTTATAACAAAAATATCTTTAGATGCTGCAAGAACACCGTCTGATGCAGTAGATGCATTAGGTCTTGGCAGATTTGGTGTTGCTTCAACCATTTTATACCTCACTCAGATATATATTCATATCTGGACCTTCTGAGTTTTTTGCATACTCTATATTATATACTACAAACCTACTTGAAACACCAGAAACCTGATCAACTAAGTCATTATCTTGATAGTCAATAGTAACAATATCTCCTAGTTGTAAGGTTGGAGTTGCAAAAATTTTTAAGCCTACAGACCTTCTAGGTTTAATCACTTTATTAACAATCCATTCCATTAAACTATTAGCATCATCCTGTGTCTGAATATAAGGGGTTTCTAATGAAAAATCTTTTTTGCCGTATGTCATTCTACTAACTTTTATATCTTTAAAGTCATTGTCGTACTTAGTTGGAGATTTAATTAAATTTGAACCTGAAATATCTGGATTTGAAAAATCACTATTTTTACTAAAATATTCATCCATAGTTAACTCGTGCTGGGATTCTTGTGTAAATGTCACACCCTGAATTCTTAAATAATTTCCAGTTGTTTCGTCAAGGCTAATGGCAGTATCTGTTGAATTAAAAATTAAAAACTCTGCTCCGTATGAACCTGCTCTAAATCCAGAAACAACATATCCCTTTATTTTATTAAATGTTGGTGAAAGTTTTGCATAAAGAGCAGGATATGCTTTATCATATCTGATATTAAAGTATGCTGCTTCTCTCATAATACAACCAAACTCTTCAAAGTACATATTATACTCTGGTGGTTGTGATGCGCTTATTCCTGATAGATAGGTTGACTGAACTATTCCACTCATGGCGTACTTTCTAAATGATTCATTTACATCAATTTCTTGGTCGCTAACTGCTGACATTACTGGGGTATCTAGTGCAAAAGTTGTGTTTTGACTATAGTTATTAGTTAGTGCATAAAGGTTTTCAAACATACATCTTGCAGATCCACGAACAAACATAGCCATATTATTATAGATTGGAAGTGGAGATGTATCATCTACTGTAGACACTAACCTGTTGTTTATGTATAGATAAAATCGTCTTATGTTTCCAAGGTCTTGATATTCTACTGCTAGATCATATACTGTTGGATTTTCTTCTCCAACCATCCTTGACTGCCCCGTAAATTTTCCGTCATCAACAATAATATTTGTTAGTCCGCCCCACAACTTTACTGGAATAGCGTTTGATGTAACCGAATCTCTCATCACTTTGTAAAAAATTACATTGTCTAGATTTTCTGCAGAATTACTATAACTATTAACATTGTTTTCAGTTAGTGCTAATATTTCAAAATAGTAGCCAACGTTAGTTGATGGGTTTAACATTACTGCTAGACCGCCAGAACCTGCGCTAATATTAATATTTTGTTCTGGTGAATTACCAGTTACAACAAAGTATGTATCGCTGCCTATTGGAGTTTGGCCACGATTTTCATTATTTTCAATTTTACCAATAATTCTCATTCGTGTTCCAAAATGTTTAAACTTATTTGTTAGTGGCTTGTGCACATAAGAAACAAAGTCAACACCACTCTGTGTTGTTGTAAAAGATGGACCATTTAATATAAAAGCAGAAGACTGAATAGTTCCACTCTGTGTTGTTTTTAATTTATTAAGATCTGTCTCTGTTCCATAATATTGTGAAAGAAAGTTTTTGATAATTCCAGTTCTAACAGATTGTTGTGCTAATGAGTTTGAAACGCCTGCTGCCTGTGTGTCTAAGGTAAATTCTTTTATTTTAGCATCAATAGATGACTGATCTGCAAGACTAAACAATAGTTCTGATTTCATAGTGCAACCACGAACAGAATCGTTTGATGTCCAATAAGGATCTAACCCAGCATTGTGCGATACAACTTGTGTTCCAAACTGACCCCTACCATGTTTTGCGACTGGGCCATTTTTAAGTTTTGTAATACCATTAATATTTTGATAATTTGGAACAGAATAAATTCTTACTAGGCCAGTTGGATATATTTTACCATTATGAGTTAATTTAGAAAAATAATTTTGATATTCAAGTACGTTGTTAATCCAAACATTGCCATATCCAGTTATGCTATATTCTACTGCATCAAACTTAATAACTTCTCCATTTGAATAAAAGTATCCATTATATCTAGATAGCCAGTAAATTCCTTCTCCAAGATCCATCACGTTGTTAAGCAAAGTATTGTTTGCAACATATGGGACAGTGGTAGACAAATTTGAATTAAGAGGAATTGCTGCAAGAGTATAACTGGACTGATTGTTTGATTGATTATTAACCGATTTTGCATTTTGATCACCAGTTACCTCCCATAAAAGTACTGGCTTATAAATCCATGTTTTTTCTTGGTCTATAAGGCTTGCCTGTTTAAGCGATCCGTATGTTTTTTGTATGTACCTAGTCTTATAATTAATGCTACCGTCATTAAAAATATCATTATTTTGAGAAGAAACAGATATTATGTTTGCCAGTTTATTTTTACTTGCTTTGTTTTGTAACACTCCATCTTTGATAAAATCTTTAGATCCGTATAACTCAAAATCTGTAAGTCTTTCGTCTACAGTTGGAAGAATATAGTTTTTGCTCATCATAACAAAATTATTGTATTCATCAAAAAACATTGCTGTTTGAGTTGATACAGCAAGTTCATTTAAAACTTCTGCGACTGTTGTATCTGGAGATATGAAAAAGTATGGAATTATTGGATCAGGCTCTCCTGGTGTTCTCTTAAAAATGTAGTTAGAAAAACCAATAGAATCAAGAATCATAGCAACTGCATAACTAAGAGATGCACTGGTTGCAAGAGTTTGTGGAGCAGTTATTGATTCAAAATAAAAAAACATATCTCTCAATTTTAAAGATACCTGTCTATTTTCATTATCAACTTCAGGGAAACCTTCTGTGTACATTGTTTTAATTGGTACAAAATAGTCATTACCATTTACATTAATAATAATTTCATAAAATTTAATTTGAATATTTTTACTTATATAGTTTTTTACTATGCTTGAATTATTATTAATATTAAATGCTTGATCATAATCAAACAAATTTAGCGTACCGTTTGATGCAAGTAATTGACCAACTGGAAGACCTGACAAGCCAAGATCAGATGCAGTCTTTGTAATTGAAAAGTCAACAGTTTTATCTGAAAGATCTACAACTAGTCTTGGAGATAACTCAATTAAGTCAAAAGTTGAGTCTGATTTTGTCATTGTTTCTACAACAACTCGAAGCCCTTCAATGTATTCAAATTCTCTGTAAACATTTTTACCATCAGTAGGACTTGAGTATATTATTGGTGATGTTAAATCTGTAACAAAATTTGTAAGTCTATCTACTGATTCATCTGCAACATCCCAACCATAAGTTGGTATAAAGGTTTCATATCTATTTTCAAACCATATATGATAAACACCAAGATCTAAGTCATTTTCCTTAATTAAATATGCATAACCATTAATGCTTTTTTCTGGAAGAAAGTTAGTAGATGAATACTCTTCTGATTTTATAAAAACATCTCTATATCTGTTTGGAACTATCAATCCATAAGATAACTCTAAGTAGCCATCTTCTGAAATTAATGGTGTTCCATCTCTTCTTGTTGATGATGCATTGAATGATTTTATGTCTATCCAATTGTTATCTTTTAATGATTGGATCTTCCACCTAACAGGAGTTCTTTTGTTAAAGTCCCCATAAAATGGATCTAAAAAAGATCCGCTTGACTTTGAGAATGGACCAAGGTCAACAGACCCAATATGTGTTTGCATTTTTACAATTACACGATTTGTAGGAACTTTGTTTTCATAAACAACAAAAGGGGCTGCATCTGAAATATAATGCTGACCGTTTATTACTTTGTTTGATATTCCATACTCAATGCCCTCTTCTGTTCTATAAGATGTCCAATATTTAAAGTAGTCATCTTTATCTGGCATGTAATATCTTGGTCTATCTGCCATGTTAGTATTGGTATGATGTATGTATGAGTTTCTTAAATATTTAGCCTTATTAATACCAGATCTGGGTCTAAACTTAGAAAAACAACTTTCTAAGGAATAAAAAAGTTTTACCTTGTCTTTTTTTGGAGTTAAAGTAATTGGTTGATTTAAATCATCAACACCCCCGTCTAAACTAATGTCAGCATCTGTTGCACCATAATAAAACTTAACAGCAGAAAACTCATTTTCGTTTATATCAAAACTATTAATTAAACTGTTATAAATAGATGTTGGTTCTGCTGGCCTATATCTATAGTTGCCAATCTTTTTAATATTATTGGGAATATTCATATTCCACTCAGCAATGACTGCTGATTGTGTTCTAATTACTGAAGAAGTTTCCAGGTGATTTTTTAATTCATCATTCTGAAACATACTACGCTTCTTCCAGTGTTACTGAGACATTCCAAAAATCATAGTTTGATTTTCCACGCTTAACAACAGTATATTGAAATGAAGAGAAGAACATTTCAATTACTTGATTGTATTGTGACAAATGACCGTATGCTGCATCATTCTTTCCAAAATTAGAATACTTATCATATGCAAGATAAACCCAGAATGAACCTTTATGGTTTTCATACCAGTCAAGCATTTCGACTCCGCCTGCGCCTCCGTCAGAAGTATACTGACTATCTGCGCCTGTAGGTTTTCCATAAGAGTCATTGTAATTAGATAAACCATTTGATGAATTAAAGTCTGGTGATAAAGCATATGCTCGTGATGGCAACATGTTCCAAGATGTAGAAATTGTTAGTTTATCAGCAATATGATAAGACCTCATCCTTCCATTAATCATTCTTTCACGTTTTTCAATTCTATCTTGGTCTATGGCTATTTCTGATCTATTATCATCAGATAATATTAAAAATTGGTTTAATGATTCATTATCTACTTGTGTTCCTATCTCTGCACCTATTTCATAGCCATTTGGTACATAAACACCATTAACCAATGTGCCAGAGTTTTCTGACCAGAGCATTGCTTGTGGTCTTCCATATTTCTTTCTACCCGCCATATATGGAACAGCATTAGGATTTGTGGCCATTAAAATCTATTCCCCTTTAATCTCATATTGTCTACCTGCTTAATCTTAGCCATTACTGTGTTTGCAATATCACTTGCATTAGCGTCTGATTTAACATTTACTACTAACTCATAATTATACACTGAAGATGATTTGTCTGATCCAGAATTAATTGCTTTCATTCTGTCTACTCCGTAAGAGTCTACAGCATACTTGCTCATAACAAATTCTCCTGGAGTTAACATTGCTGGAACAGTATCCGTTCCTCTTGCAAATCCTCCTGCTGTAAAGTAATTAGGAACAATACCACCTTTTGCTCTATATAATGCAGAAGATGGTATTTTTATAACTTGTCCTGGTCTAATTAAATTTGGATTTGAAATTTGTGGATTAGCCTTAATAACATCTGCAAGTTTTACTCCCGCAGTTGCTGCAATTCCGCTTAGGGTATTACCAGATTTAACCGTTACACTTGAACTTGCTTGTCCAAATGGTGTGCCAGTTGTTTTTGCAGACCCTGCAGCCCCAGTAGCCGCTGTACCTGCTTGTGGTGGTGTATCTGTTTTAGTAACTGGTGCTGTAATACTCTGTTGCTGTGCTGTAACACTTGCTGGAACTCCTGCAGCATACGCTTGAATCTTTGATAAAATTGACGTCCACATCTTATCAATTGCTGCTGCAGATGCTAAGAGCCCACCAAATGCTGTATCTAAATTCTTTGATGCAAGTGCAGATGCATCAATCTTTGCAAATGTTAAATCCCATTCTCCACGAGTTTGTCCCATTACTTTTAATGAGGAAACTTGTTTATCTATTTGAGTTTGTAAAACAGTGTTTTGATATGTTAGTGCATCTATGTTTGTTTGAATTGGACGAATCTTGGTATTTTCAATATTATAAATTTCATCTTCTTTTGTTTTAATTTTAGCAAGTTCTACATTTTGAAGTTGTTGCAAGTTATAAATTTCATCTTGCTTCTTTTGAATGTCTGCAATTATTTTAAGCCTTGCTGGATCATTTTCCATTGCATAAAGTTTTTGAGCATTTTGATATTGTTTTTCTTGAATTTGAATTTGTGTCAAACCAGACTGTGGCCCCTTTAGATTTCCTAAAGCATTTTGCCTTGCTTGTTCAATAACATCAATTTGCGATGTAGCATATTGATCAGCATTTGCCTGTCTCATTTCCTGTGCAGCCTTTGCTGCTGCAGCAATATCACCTTGAGTTAGTGCATCAGCAAGACCAAGTTGTCTACCTTGTTGAGCAATTATTTGATCATTAATTGCCTTTACCTCATTGAGGTTTTTTACTTGTTCGTCATAAGATTTATTAACAGCATCTGCTTGATGAGAAATAACAGCAAGATCATTTCCATAAATTATATTTTCATCCTGAATTGTTTTTATTGCCCGATTTCCAAATATTGGACTTGTGTCAAGTTGTCTATCTAATGATTCTATTTCAGTTTGAAGGGCCCCTATTGGTCTTGTATATGCGATTTCAATGTTTCTTTGGGCATCAGATATTGACTGATTAATACCATCAATTTGTTTTTGGAATGGAAGTAGTTCTGTCTGGTAATCTGCAATCTTTTGATTATTTGCGTCTAATTGTTGTCCAAGTGGGCCAGTTGTAATTAGTGCTTCTTGTACAGAAAACATTTCATTTACTAGTTGTCTGCCTTCTTCTGCTGCCCCTGCAAAATCTCCCATTGCAAGTTTTACACGAATATCAATTGATTTCTTTTCTGCTATTGAATCAATGTAATCTTTTATATCTCCTGCTTCAATTTTTCCATCTTTAAGATCTTTAATTAATTCCTTTGCAATATCAGGATCTGACAAGGCCTCATTAATTTGATCAGCACTGTATCCCGCTTCCTTCATAGATTTTGCTAGTCCTGGAGCATTTTTTGAAATAGCAAAATCTGAGTTTGATTGCCTTGCTTTTGTTAGTGCGTTAAGTCTTGATGTTTCGTCAGATGCTGCCTGAATATCTGCAATAAATTTTTTCATTTCTTCAGAACCATTTTTGCCAAGTGCACCTGATGCAATACCTGCTGCTACTGCAGAATCTTCTACAGTTTTTAGTGCATCGGATGTGCTCATTCCAGAAGCAATAAGAATTTTAAATGCTTCATCTTGATTTTTTGTTGTTTCTAAAACTTCTTTTTGTGCAACATTGAATTCTCCAATTACTGCTTCACGGTATGTTTGCATAACAGCCTGGCCTTCTTTTGTTAATCCAGTAATGTTTGCTTTTGTTTTTGGTTTATTATTTTCATAAGTAAACATATTTTTGCCCTTTGGCAATGATGCAAACTTATTAAAATCATCTGCATTCATTCCAGAAATCATATCTCTAAATTCTTTTGGAACACCAAGTTTAACCATTTTTTGTTGTAAGCCATCAAATAAAGAAAACATTTTTGAAGCATCTTTTTGGGCTTGTTTTCCGCTAAATGCTGCAATCATAGATTTTAGTGGGGCTGTTGCATCGAAGGCTGCATTACGAACATTTTTAATTCTCATTGCAAGTGAGTCTAGGAAGGCTAATGGATCAGTCTTTTTTGAACCATCAGAAGGAGTATCTTGAGATTTACCAACTTTTGCAGATTCAATATCTTGCTTTGTTGCCTGCATAGTTTCTTCGGCTGCAATTCTTCCTTTTTCAGCATTAATTTGTGCTTGTGTAATTTTTCTTGCTCTTGGGTTTCTGGCCTTTATGCTTGCAAGTGCCGACTCATCATCAATCGTTTTGTAAAGAGTTATGTATTCTTGTATAACTGTCTTTTTAGTTTCATCTGGCAGATTTCCCCATTTATCCCAAACTGCAAGAAGTGCTGTCATATCTTGTGTTGATGAGTTTCCATCTGTATTTATAAGAGCAATTGCTTCTTTTGTAATTGGATTTGGCATACCTTCGACTTCTTCAAGTTTTGTCTGCAATGCTTGCAGTTGTGCCATAGCGTCTTTTTGTTCAAAGAATGCCTCAATATTAATTTCTTTACCAGCCATCTTTTGCATAAGAGCAATTGTTGACATTAACTTGTCTGCTTCTTTTGGATTTGTTGAAGAAATTTTTGTAAGTATTGCTTTTACAACTTTTTTATTTTTTATTCCACCAAGCGAGTTTACCAGTTCAGAAACTTTTCCTGGATCCTGTAATTTTGCTGTTATGTTAATAAATTTATTTAGTTCTGCTTCATCTCCAGAAAACATATCTAATAATGTGGTTGCTGTTGCAGGAGGCATTTGTCCAGATGCAACTATTGTATTTATCTTAACCTCTAGTTCTTTGCTCTTTAGATCTGCAGTGGACTTCAGTAATGGATCAACAAACGCTTCTTGGGCTGTACCCTTATATTTTGTTCTTACCTGATCTTTAAGAGAATCAAAGAATGCATTTTCTACATTACTTTTTTCTTGTGCAATCCTAAATGCAGCAATTTGATCTTTAAGTATTTCACTGTTTGCTTTTCTTAAAGTCTGAACGCTTACTTCTCTTTTATTTTCTAAAGCAACAATCTGATCATCTATTAATTTTCTTTTTGCAGCGTCTGTAGTTGCCGCTTTTTGAGTTTCAAGTATCTTTAGTTCTTTATCATATTGAACATTTAGTGAATCAATTTGTGCTTGATTAAATTCTAGGTTTTGTGCACCGTATGCAGCCACCTGTCCTGCCATCTTTTTTGCATTATCATTTGCAGTAAAATCTGTAAACTCATCAGTTGGATTTGCCATTTCTTTTTTAAACATAGATCCAATTTGTTTAGAAAGACCTCTTTGCTCTTCAACTAGTCTTACTCTTATTTCTAATGGATTTTTTAGTAAGTCTTCTCCAGATGGACCTATAAGATCTAACAACTGACCACTTATTTGAGAAGTAAGTGTTTGATTGTTTAAGTTAATTCCAATTTGTTTTGCAACACTATGCGCTTGTTCTGCTGTCATTATTCCATCTGAAACGTAAGCAGAAAGTTGTAGTGCCATTTGTTTGGCAGCAATATCTGTTCCAGATTTCATGCTTTCTGTAAATCCAGACATTACACCTTTTCCAGTTTCGCTTTCTAAGAATGTAGAACCAAACTGTTGCTTTCCTCTTTCAAACCCAGTTGTGTATCTGTCTGATACTGAGGTTGAACGTCTACGTGCATATATTTCTGAAGCACCAACCTTACCAGTAAGTTCTCCAATAGACTTCATTCTTTCACTTGTTCCCGAAGTTGAATCAACTAATTTTGATTGTGCTTCTGCTGCTTTTTTGGCAGATTTGTCAAGCATCCAGAAAGATCCAACCAAAGCCACTACAGCCGTTCCTGCAGCAATATATGGGTTTGTTAGCATTGGAGCCATACCAGCCAGTGCAGAGGCCCCAAATAGGCCACCAGTGACCTTAGAGTCTGCTCCCATCATCATTGCACCCATTGCAACACCACCAAGGGCTGCAGATGTTCCTCCAGAGTATCTTCCAACCTTTTCTTGACGAGCCATTCGTCTTTGTGCTCGTTCTTGCTTTGCTATAGCCCTAGAATTTACAACTCTTTCAGAATCAATTTTTGCCTGCTCACGCATTGTTTGTTTTTGTATTAGAGCGTTTGCTTTTTCTGTTTCTGCAACTACAAGCCTTCTTCTGTATTGAGATAGCGCTTGCTCTATCTCTCTTGCTGACAAGTTGTTTCTTAGTTTTAATAAACGTGCCTGCTCTTGCATAGCATTTGTAATTCTTCCTTGTGCATTCTTGCTTAGTGGAGACTCAGTTCCAAGTCCCTGGAATCTTGGGTCACCAAGATCACGCCTTGCAGCAAAGGCTGTTGCCTGAGATCTTGTTGCTGTTGGCTGCCCACCAGTTTTATTAGTGTCTGGAGTTCTTGTTTCTGTTCCTTTGCCAGTTACTCTACCAGTTGCAACAGCAGAAGTGTTTTGTCCAGTGTAAGGGATAAATCTACCAGTCTTTGAATCAAAGTAATACTCAGACTTTCTAACTGTTTCGAGTCCGCCTCTTACTGGTCTACCTTGATTATCAAGAACAGATGTATTCATAAACATCTTATTTTCATTCATCTTTTTAAACCAATTAGAATCTGAAATTCTATCAGACATTATGTTATCTGTAAGTCTTGCATTGATATATGCACTAGGGGACTTGCTTAAAAACGACAAGCCTTTTGCTTTAGATGGATTGACTGTTATTAAATCTCTTGCTTTTATTTCAAGTTCTGCAAGAGCCTTTACATGTTTTTGATTTTGTGGATCAAATGGATGATTTCCCTGTTTAATAATTGATTGAATTGCAGACTGGAGATTTTTGTTTTGTGTAGCATCAATTGCAAGCGGGTTTCCACTTTTATTATTCCATTCTAATATTTTTTCAAATCTAGATTTATTTCCTGGGTCATTTGTTTTAACAAATTCATTTACAACTCTGTAATCTGGACCTATTTGACCAAGAGAATATTTTTCATTTTTTGATGCTGGTCTTGATTTTCCTGATTGTGCATCTTCTAAACTATCATATACTTTTACTGCTTGAGCATGGGACGCATCAAGTTTAAACATTTTATCAACCGATTCCATTGCAGTTTTTCTTGTTAATGGAGAGTTAGACTTTAAATCTTTTGCTAATTGTGTGTCATTTCCTGATCCGTCTTTCATGTTAGCAAGGAAATCTGTATACTTTCTAATTGTTTTATCTGACTTAATGCCAGCAGGGTTTGATGCTGCTACTTTTATTTCATCCCAAACTTTTTTAGCCTTTGGGTTATTAGCAGCAATATCTCCAGCACGTTTTGACTGACCACCAGATGTAACGTTATTTAAAAATTTACTAATATTAAATAGGTTTGATCTTGCATATTTACCAGTTTGTGGATCAGGTGCAATTCCAAATCTGTAATTAAATCTTTCTTGCATTCGCTCAAGGTTGACTCCATTTGTTCCACCCATGTTTGTCCAGAATGTTTTGCTGCTTGGATCATAAATCATCTTTTCCATTAAACTTTGTCTAAATGCTGGACCTGCTGACTTCTTCCATCGTCCTTTAAGTTGTGGGGCTAGGTTTGAAGATTTTATTTGATCATCTGCCCAATCAAAGAACTTTTGCATTTCAACTTGTGACTGACTCTTTGCTACTGGAGATAGTTCTGGAATAGAACCTGCCATATATCCAGGAGTCTTTCCAGCCATCATTGCATGTAAGAAATCAATATTTTTTGCGGTTACATCTGCTGGTATAACTGCTTCTCCTGGAGCAAGAAATGCTGCCTGTACATCTCCCGCACCTTTTGGACCAGGTACTTGCAATACTCCTTTTGCATATCTTTTAACTGGTCTACCTTGTCCACCAGGTAATTTTGAAACTGCTGCAGCAGCGCCTGGTGATGCAAATAGTCCAGGAGAAGATGCTGCAAGGGCTCTGGCTTGTGATCCTGCATTTGCATATGAGTTTGCTAATTTTTGAAGTGCAATGCTTTCAACATTAAATACCTGAATAAGTTTTGAATGTGCACCATGTAACGCATTAGATGATGATAAATTTTCAATTTCTTGCTGTGTTAAATAATCAAAGCCACCACCAAGAACTTTATTTTGACCATTTAGTTTTGCCATTCCACCTCTAATTAATGCAAATAACTTAATTAAATTTGCAAGACCGTTTGCAAGCAAACCAAATGTCATCAAGAATATTGGACCAATTCCAGCAACGACTGCTGTAAGAATTGTTACAAACTTTTTAGTTCCATCAGATAAGTTATTAAACTTTTCAAATAGTTTACCAATAAATTCAACAACTGGTGTTAATGCTTGTAAGAATTGTTTTCCTATTGGCATAATAGTTTGTTTAAATTGTTCTACTGCTGCTTGAAACTTAACTCCAACTGAATCTTCAATCTTTCCCATTTCTCGCTCAGAAATAATGGCTAACTCTTCAAGTGAAGCACCAGATAGTTGAAGGGCTCTTGAGGCTTGGCTTCCTTCTTTTACTACGTTTTGAAATAATGTTGATATTCTTGAAAACTGGAACTTACCAAACAATTGCTCAATTGCTCTTGCACGGTTTAATGGGTCTAACTCATCTAGGGCTCTTGCCATTCCTACTACGGTTCCTTTTAGATCTCCAGCATTTCCTTCTACAATACCCTTGATATTTATGCCCATTGCTGCAAGCATTTCAGATGTTTTCTTTGTTGGGTTAATCATAGATGCAAGACCAGACTTTAATGCGTTAGCACCTTCTGATGCATTAATTCCGCCTTCTTTCATAGCAGTCATAAAAAAGGCAAGGTCTTCTACATCTCCACCAAGTTGTCTTACAACTGGTGCTGCTTTAGGAATTGCAATTGTTAAATCTTCAATAGAAAGAACAGTCTGGTTTTCAACTGCGTTAAGGAAATCAATTTTCTTTGCAAGATCTTCTGTTGATAGACCAAATGCATTCTGCAAAGAAATAGTTGTTTCTAGTGCTTGCTGTTGTTCAACTTGACCAAGAACTGCCAACTTGCTTGCTTCTCTTACTTGAGCATTAAGTGCTGCTCCTTGAAAGCCTGCTGCAGCAGCGGTTGCTGCCATTTCCATTGTATCTGTTACGTTAATACCAAACTTTGTATACTCGTTTGCAATTTTTTTAATATTTTCAACTGCTATATCTGTTGTTTCATTATCAGTAAAGGCATCTCCATATACACGTTGGAACTTTACTGTTGCTGCTTCCATTTCTTTAAATGCTCTTGCAGCATATGAAGCAAGCATTCCTAGAGGGATTGTAAGTCCAACCATTAACTGGCGACCAGCCCACTGAGTGTTTTTACCAAAGTTTAAAAGTTGTGTTGATCCTTGTTTAAGCAACTGATTTAGGAATTGCTGTCTTTGTGCAGCATACTGAATCCTTGTTCCAAGTTCGGTAAATTGGCCGTTTGCCATCATTAAAGTTTTTGGCATAATTCTTATTGCATCCGCAAAACCACCATTTGCTTTTTGCAATTGAACGTATTGTGCCTGTAAGGCCTTTACTCTGTCTCTACGTGCACGGTTAATAATTTCTCGTTCTTGAGCAAACATGTTGGTTAGTGATTTTGTGTTTGCCGTGGCAGCAGCAGCCGTGTACCTAAAGTACTGGCCCATGCTTAACTTATTTTTTTCAAGAGCAGACGTAAATGATTGAGTACTTGTTGCTACTTTTGCTTGAGATGCAGCAAACTTTCCAGTTGCATTAACTGACTGGATAAGTTGTGCATTAAGACCTTTTTGTGCATTTGTTGCTGCAAGGTTTCCCTGGGCAAGCGTTTGATGAAACTTGCTTAAACCAGCCTGAAGTGTTCTTAGTTGTGCTAAGGCGTCAGCCGTATTAAAATTTATGCCTATATTAGCATTTACGTCTGACAATTTTCATAACACCTCCCCTAAAAACTACTTGCTGATTGTTGCAATAAGATTATTGTTTGTAGCAACATCGCTTCCTGATGCGGCCTCAATGATCTCGTATACTGTTGGAAGGTCTAGAAGGTCTTCTAGTGATTCCTTATTTTCTGAAAGTTCTGGTTTGTATTGTTTCATTGCGATTTGTACGCAGTCAAGTAATACGTCCATTGACTTGTCGTTATCATCTGCAACAAGTGCTAGATCGCTAAATCGTTTTACAAATGGACGAAGTAGTGAAATCTTTAGTGGTTGAACCTGTAATGTGGTTCCGTCTACTAGTGTAACTGTCTTTCTATTTGCTTTTTCAGCCATTATTCCCCCTGGTTTAGTTAGTTCATTATATCACAAACTAGTCTATTAAACTAGCCAATTTTTTCATAGGTTAGACCCATACCAATTCCAAAACCTTTATTTGCAGCGTTTTGTCCTTGTAATGCAAGTATATCATTAGGATTTTGAGTTGCTCCTTTGCTATATACCCTTGCTTTCATGGCCTCCCACTCATCTTGTTTTCCAGATTGTTTATCTAGATCTACACCTTGCATTGCTGCAAGAAATTTTTTTTCTGCGTAATCTAACTCTCTTTTAACAGATAGAGTTGACGTTATTTCTGGCATAGACATAGATTCTTCTAGTTCTTCATAGTCTTTCCAAATACCAAGCAAAAACGCTTCTGACTCAAGTTTTGCTAAGTCTAGTGTTTCCCAAGTTGATCCACTATCCGTTGCTTGTTTTTTTACTGGCTCTTTAGATTTTTCATTTACCTTAATTCCTGCTGCAATATCTAAAAGGTGATAAATATCTTTTAATGTAAAATTGTCTTCAACTAATTCTTTTGATAATGAAATTTTTGGATAATATTGTTTCATGCATATTCGGGCACACTCAACTAAAGCATCAATTGCTTCATCATCATTTTTTGCTAATTTTACATACTCAAAAGCAACCATAAACTGTCTTAGATATTTTATTTTTAATGGTGTAATAAATAACTCTGTACCATCTATAAGAGTTAAATAATCACTTTGATATACTTCTGTAGCCATTTATATAGTATACCAAACAGAAAGGCCCAACCCCGAAGGATTGAGCCTCTCATATATTAAGTTGTATTACGCTGGTACGTAAGTACGATCTACAATCTTTCCGTATGATGCGTTATCATTTGGAAGAAGGCGGAATGATACTTCGAACATTGTTGCTTCGTCTCTCTTTGCTGCTACTGTAACATTTTCAATTGAAAGTGCACGGTATGCAGTATAGATACGCTCAACAGTAATGGAAGCGTCTCCAGTTCCTGGACCAACTGCTACTAAACCACGCTCAACTGGGACATCTCCGATGTCGCCTGCTGAAAGGTTAAGTGTTGGGTTTGATGCAACTGTTTCTAGATCATCTTCTTTTCCTGCTAATGAAAACAGGAGATTCTCTAGTGTTGCTTCTGCGAATGTAGTATTTAGGTTTACCTGCATGCCTTGCTTAAATAACTTAGCAACGTCAAGTACCTGGTCTACTGCTACCTCGCCGAAATCTGGTTGGAATTGAATTTCCAAACCATTCATTGTATATCCAACATTACGGAAGTCTGCGCTATCTGCAAGGGTATCCTTGTATGAGTCGCCTGTTACGTATGCTGGCATGTCTGCGTCTGCAAGTGCGCCATCTTCATATGTGAAGAGTGCTGCTGCTCCAACGATAATATCGTTTGAACTACCACGTGTATATGCCATATATTTCACCTCTTTTTTCTTTATAGATTAAAGGGCTTGTTTCCTCATCTGTAATTATACAACCCTTTTATACAATACTTGTGTCTTGGTGATACTGAAAATCAATGATTATCTTGTTACCGCCATAGGTACGGGCTGTACCAAAGTCAATAATATCCCTGACCTCTTCAAGTTGATAAACTCTAAATCTGTGAAAAAAGAACTTGCAATCCATCCCGTCAATTGGACCATTTTCTTTTGCCCATTTATTAATTTCTTCGGCTGTCTCATCTTCACGATCCATCAAGCGAAATACTGCTTCTTGAACACGAATCATTTGCTCTGTGACACCCTCTGCTGTTGCGTAAAAATAATAAAGAAGTTGCTCTTGCTTTATGTGTGGAAAAGATGACCTACGCATACGAACAAGTCTATCCCATGTTGCCATAACACCAGCATACGAATATCTTTCATCATTTACTACAATCCATTGTTCGGTTAACTCGTCTATAGATGTTGGCCTAGAAGGAAAAAATGGCATTGGAACTTCTGCTAATTCAATAATTTTTTCCTGAAGATATTTATTAATCCATAAAACTGGAGTATTAAATGTTGATGTTGATTCTGCCATTATGATACAGCCCCTGCATTTGCTACCCAGTCATGACCGATCTTTCTGCCAAGACTTCTTCCACCTCTTTTACTTGCTTTAATATTTTTCTTAAACACTTGTGGTCTCTTAAAGTGATCTTGTAATCCACTTGATCTTAAAAATGATTGCTTGAAATATATTCCAAAAAACTCATCTATAACTTTTTCAAACTGGCCCTTAGTCTGTCCTCCAGGACTATCAACTACGACACCATCTTTAGAATAAAACTCTTCACCATTTATTTCAAACCTAAGTGCATTAGCCTTTTTAGGAAGAATAGTTACAGAAACACCCTTTTCCATTATTGTTGCTTTATCATAAAATGGCACATTAGATCCATCTTTAATAGACGATGACTGCTTTAATGATGTGCTAAATGTTATTCCAAGATTGTTTATTTTATAATCTATGTCAAATAATCTTGCTTTTGGGCTTCCTGACTTACCCCATTCATATATATGATGAAGTAGTTCTGGTGTTACTCTTGCATTTACATCAACATACTGTGAAGCAAGTTCTACAATTTCTGGTCCAAGTCTTTCATAAAGTTTGCGCTTACCTGTTTGAACTCCTTCAAGAAATCCATAAGAATATTTAATAATATTGTCCATGTCTTTAATAAATGCCTTGTCGTCAAATTTTACTCTCATACATCTACCGCCTGATTTTCAGATCTACGTACCACTAAATTGTAATACTCAATGCCACCAAAGGGTCCTACAAATGGTTCTTGTGTTGCAACTTCAAAGATTGTAGATTTTCCTGCTCGTGGTCCTGCTGTTTCTGTATAAATATAATTACAATTTTTATCACGAACGTTTGTTAAAATAATGTTAGTTATTGAATGAGGAGCATCTAAACTTGAAATTCTTATGTCTGTTTTTACTCTACCAATAAGAGTTGTTTTTTGTGTAATATTTACATTTGGCTTTACTTCTTCATTCCCTGCTGTTCCTGCAGCATTAAAATTAGCAGCAATAGTTTTATCTAAAATCCATGTTTTTTTAACATTTCCATATGTGCCTTGCTCAACATTTGGATAATAAATGTCCGCTTGCATTGGAAATATAAAATCTGGCTCTTCGCATATCATTAAATTATCCCTGGCTTTACAATGGTCTTAACATATTTTTCTAGTATTTTATCTACCAAGAAATTGCCAGTACCGTCAAACATTGTTTTGTCAAACTGAATTTTAAATTGATCAGTGTTGTAGGCCGTTACATATCTTTTGTAGTAATCTAACTTTCCACACTTTAAGTCTTCTATTAAAAGTTTTTGTGCATACTCAATGTCTGCTGGAACTGTAATATACCCATAGTCAACAACAAATGTGTAGTCGTATCCTTGAGGAAAGCCAACACCCTCATATCCATAGTATCCAAGATCTCCTCTTCCTATTGGAAGGTTTGGGGCAGTTGATTCGTATCTGTTCATTTGTCCAGCATAAACTTTTTGAATTGCAGTTTTATCTGCTGTAATTACATACTCATATTTATTTGTATCTGGGGTCGATCTGTCATAAACTAGTTCGTTATTCTCATATACTTTAAATACTCTGTAAACTTTTTCCCATAGTGGGAAGTAATCTGAACCATTTCCAGTTCCAACTACTGTTACTTTTTTATTATAAAATCCTTCTGGTACAAATGTGTCAATTATTGATCTTGCAACTAATTCTAATGTTGTGTATTCAGCAATCTCAGATGCAGTTGTTCCTAATGTATTTGGATCTACGTATGGCCTGATTAGTTCATAAAACTCTTCGTAGATTAAAACTTCTGTATTGCTAACAATTTTAAAAAGTTCTACTCTATAATTATTGTCATATCTTCCAGGAAGAGAAATTTCTAAATTATCTCCTGTAGATGAATCTAAAAACTCTATATCTTGTACTGAAAGATCCGCCATATCTGTAACTCTTGCATAGATGTCTACATCGTTATACCCTGATGGTACAACAAAGTTTACTGCAATTGTTTCATATGGCGGAACTCTCAATATTTCCATGAATTACTTCCCGAATTCCTTAGCGACCTCTTCTGGGGTTGCTATGCGAATGTGTGAACGAGTAAGCCATTTTTCTGCTGCATTTTTTTCAACTATATTATAGCCACGGTAAACCTTGCCTACTTCTGACCATGTAACATTTTTTGTTGAGTGAATTGCTACTTTTTCTTTAACTTCAGTAGCCTTTGCACTCTTCTTTTTTGGGGATGCCTTTGGTGCTGTTGTTGCTCCAATAACTCCCTCTTCTACTGCGCCAAGTGCCTGAACTTCTTCAGGTGCCTCATATGCAGGTGCCTCAACTACTGCTTGAACTTCTTCTGCAATTGGAGTTTCTACAATAGGTTCTGCAACTGGCTCTTCAACAACTGGTGTTTCAAAAACTGGTGCTTCATATATTGTTTCTTCTACAATTGGATTTTCATTAATGTTTTCCATAATTCCTCCTTGTTAGTATTATATCATTATAAGTAATAAAGGGGAGTAAGAGCGTTAACTCCTACTCCCCCTAATTTTTACTTTTTACAGATTATGCATCTTCTGCAGCGTCTGCCCATGAGACAGCATCTTGTTCTTCCCATTGAATACCGAAGCGAACAAAGACTGTATATTCTACAGTGTCTTTCTTTGGCTTGTATTCACGGTTAACAGTGATATCTCTTTGGAATCCCCATACACGGTTCTGAGGGAATGTCAAGTCGACATATCCTGCAGGGTAGTATGGAACTTCCTGAACGTCAATTCCTAGAACACGTGTTGTACGTGCTCCACCGAATGTCTGTCCAGCGCCATCAAGGTATGCTTGACGGTTTGCAGCAGTACCTGCTGGACGGTTAGCAAATGCTTCTGCTACTGCGTCTGCAAGTGTACCGTTGTTCTTGATGATTCCTTGGAATGCATCTGTACCTGCGTAGAACTTAAGGTTTGACTTAAGTGCACGGTACTTACGTGGCATTGCAAGAATGATCTTCTGCATTGCGTCTGTTGACCATGTGTTATCTGCAACTGTTACAACTGCTTCATTTGCAAATCCATCAGTCTTAACACGGTTTACGAAACCTTCCATAATTGAAAGGAATGCGTCTGATCCTGTACCTGTTCCGTTGATTGCAAGGTCTTCGATATCATTACCGAAAGCGTTTGTCATCAAGCGAACGATGTGATCTTCTAATTGTGCACCTTCGATGTTATCTTCTAGTGCTTCTGCAGATACTTCCCAGTCAAGACGAATTTTCTTTGTAGTCAATTCAACCTTTGAGAATGATGCACCTGCGTTTGTGTAGTCGCCAACTGCTTGCGCTGCTGCACGAATTACACGCTCTCCAACGTTTACCTTTTCGAGTTCCATTGTATTGGCTCTCATAGTAACACGACGGCCATCTTGGGCGAGAATGGTAGCATCCCACACGTAGTCAATAAAACGACGTGCTTGCTCTGGACGTAGGATACCTGATCCAGCCTCACCTGAAGGATTTACTGCGTTTGGTCCAGATACTGATCCTGCTAGTGCTGTTGGGATATTACCCAATACACCACCATCAGTATAATTACCTGGTACGTTTGAACCTGCATCTGAACCTGAAGCAAATGCTCCTTGTCCTTGATACAAACCTGGTGTGGTTCCGCCTAGGTTACCTGAAGTACCTGGCTGGTTCTTTTCTATAATTTGTTCCGACATATTGTCACCTCCTGTGATTTTTTCTAAATGAATAGATCGGCTGTTTTGAGGAAACTACCGCCCCATAGGGATTTTTCAACCGTTTCAGGCTGATTCTGTACTATCTCGCCGAGATCGCCAGACTTTCGGAAAGCAGTGTCTTGCTCTACAAGTTCCACACGCTTACCAAATTCGTTAAATGTATTTGTTGCTGCTGCAATATCTTTTGCAACTGCCTCAAATGATTGTCTTGCTGTTTCAACATCTACCTTTGAAGACTTAAGCATTTCTACTTCTGCCTGCAAAGAGTTGACCTTTGAAACTAGATCGCTAAAGGCTGATTCTAGGGTATTCTTGATTTCTTCAACTGAATTAACAGTTGTTTCATCTGATTTAGATACCTCTATTGTTTCTTCAACTACATCAACTGCAGGAGTCTCTTCAGACTTTGCAACTTCTTCTGTAGGTGTTTCAACAATGGCATCAACCTCTGGAGCGACCTCTGACTTTGTTACTTCTACTGCTGCTTCTGTTTCGATAACTTCTGCAACTGCTTCTGTGTTTTTTGTCATAGGTTTTTCCTCCTTGTTAATCTTAGAAGTATTAATGCCTTTAGCACTATCAACTAAGAATTTTATCATTGTTACTTTTTCGTTATCTGTTTTTTCAACGAAACCTATATTTGCCATTTGTTCACCAGTGGTTGGACTTACCTCTGATTCATTTTCTGAAACCATTACAATACCTGATTCCTTATCATAAAAAACATTTTCTAAAATTGTTTCATCACCTTTAATAATATTTACTCCATCAACCTTTTCAACAGATACAATGTTTGCAAACTGATTTGCTGGGGAATCTACAAGACTCAACTCAACTAAATCATATTGCTTAATAATTCTAATTTGTTTGTCTAACTTTTCATCATAACCATCGTCCCACTTATTCATTTTTCCACCAATAGAAAAACCAGCAAGGGTTCCATCTAGAACTTTTTCCCAAGTATCTTGGGCACCTTTTGAAACATAAGCAGATACAAATACTCCATTATAAAACTTCTTTGATTCTGGATCAAAATATTTTTCTGCTTTAAAGTTTACCATCTTGCCTACTGCTAATGGCTGATGCATTTCTCTAATGTTGCCACGAAATTTTGCAAACGCTTCCATTGATGCTTCTGCTGTTACAATGTCATCTTGCTTATCAACATTGTCTAAAGATGCAAATCCAGATACGATTCTACGCTCTTTGTCTACCTTACTAAAAGGCATTGACAAACGAAGATTGTCCCCATCTGAATTCCAATGGGCTTTGGATATATTAATCACCATTATATTATATACCCGTTTTTAGTAATATATTACAAATCGGACAATTCGACCATGTCGTCAAATTTTCTACCTTCGCCTTTTGGATTTCTTCCACTTACAGTGGCTACTCCATCGGATTGGTTATTAGTTCTTTCAGTATCTCGTGCTCTATTTGCATTATCATTTGCTGTATCTTGAGGCTTTGGATCAAAAGGCTCATTACCACCTTCTATCTGTGGCAGACCAAGAAGTTCTCTACCCTCATTGGGCATCATAACCTGTGTCTTTACAAGTCTTTCAATAATTTGTGACTGAGCAATTTCATCAGTAAGAGTTAACTCATTAAACTTAAATTCAAGAATATCTGTCTTTTCTTTTATGATCTTATTGATCATTTTTTCAAGATTTCTTTGTGCTGGTCTAGCAACTTGCTCTTTGAATGTACGATCTTGAGAAAGCGCAGCAGCGATTGCAGACGAATCAGATCCACCAATTTTAGAAAGTGGTACCTGGTGTGCAACAAGAATGTCGTCACGATTTTGTTTTCTATATTCTTTAAATGATGCCTCTTGCACACCATTTTCAACTGGATCCATTTTAAACTCTACCTTGTTAGTGTCAGAGTCTCCTGGCAATGGAATATAAAGAGTTCTGTGGTTTTGGCCTTTAAGTCCTGTCTGCAAAAATCTAAACATTTTGTCTTCTGCTTCTGCAGATAACTTGGCGCCCTTAAGAGTTACAACATATCTTGGTGTTGCTTTGTTTTGGAAATAATCAATATTATATTGTGATGCAAGTTGATCTCCATGCAATGACCCAATTGCAGACATTATGTCTGGCACTCCATAAAAAGTATTTAGTGGAGAGTATTCTTTAAAATGAATAATCTCATTTGGTCTTGGATCTGTTCCAAGTGGGTTTGAATTATTTGCTCCAAAATTACGAAAGTAAACAACTTTGTTTGCAATTACTTGAACAAAGCCATCACGAAGTCTGCGTACTCTCATAGTCGTTGATGGAATATGACCAACATAACCAATCTCTCCACGAGTAGTTCTTCCAATTTCAAGGTAACCATTTCCTGTTGATTGAAGGTCAGTAAAAACTTTTTCCATTGTTGTAGTAAAAGAATCTTCATCATTTAAAGATTCAAGCCAATCAGTTATTTCAATTTTTGCTCTTTCAATTCTTTTTCTTGCATTTTCAGAAGTCTTTGGTTCAGATGCTTCCAACTTAAGCATAGTTCTTTTTGAAATTTTAAACTCATAACCAAGACCAACAATGTTTTCAACCTTTGCATCAATTGCAGCATGGTTTGCAAACGAAGTATCATAAAAACTTGCAAGTTCATATAAATTCCATGGTGGAGTAATAACATCAAATAATCCATACGCATTTCTGTAAACAGTTCCTGAATTAATTTCTTTAGATCTTGCTCCGTTTATTCCAACGCTTTCTGCTCTTGAACTATTAAGATATGTTTGTGATGCTTCTGCTTTTACTAGTCTAGAAGTTCTTCTTTTAAAGTTATTGTCTAAACCCTGTAAATCTTTAACAATATCCCATGTTTGATTAAATGGATCTTGTTTTGTAAAAGTATCATCTTCTGGCAAAAGATTGTCAGTTTTTGCTCTTATAATAAAATCTTTGTCTTCACTCATTAGTCGTCATTTCCATATTTTGCAATAGTGTCTTTGGCTGCCTGAACTGCACCAAGATCATTCATTGAAGGAATTAATCCTTCTGATAGCCTTTGTTTTTGCTCAGAGTATTCTTCTTCTGAGATTCTCGTTAGTCCTGGAACAAATACGCAAGTTCCATCTCCTTCATCCCCGTAATATTTAGCAGCATCTTTAAGTTTAGATATCTGCATAATGTCACCCTTCATTGATTCAATGTTAAGAACAGAGCCATTACCATCTGTAAACCATTTTCCGTTAGCCTTTTTGTATACATAAAGACCCCACTCGTAATTTTTTTCAATAACTTTTACACGGGATTCTCCTACTTGCCCTTTCATTCGTGGCAATGCTTTACGCTTTTTCTTTGTATCTTGGTTATTCATGTCAACAAGTATACCATATTAGATGGCATTTTCGGTTGATGACTGCCAAGATATTTCTGTATCAAAAGAATATTGGTAATTATTTAACCTAAAAAGCCTTGTATCATCAATTATAAACTTGTTTGTTCCAGCGTAACTCTTATAAATATCTCCTGGATTTACTCCATAATAAGAGGTTGTTGATAAGATTAAAACCCCTTGCCAAATATATGCTGGATTCCAGTATTCCCAATCTAAGGTTAAAGGACCGTTAAATTTTATTTTAAACCATGGTCGCACTGTAATATTTTGGACTTCTTGCAGATTTGTTGACTTATAATGGGAAACTAGATTAACTAAGATTGGGCCAGTTATCTTAATTGATCCAACATAATTTGAAAAATCTAATAGGCTTGAAAACGAAATACCTAACATTCCCCATTCACGTACTGTAATATTTGGTTCTTTAACAATATTTCCATTCCAATAAAAGCCAATACCATCTTCAATTTGACCAGTGTTTGCATTTACTGCATAGATTTTTGCTCTCTTTCCTTCTGGATGATTTGCAACTATAAATATTTTTAGTCTATTGCCTTTACTTTCTATTTCAAAAATTTGTGTTGGAGCAAAAGGAAAAAAATCTTGATCGTATCTAATTGCTGCTTGCATAGCCATTACCTTATAATTGCTAGACTGATTTGAATTAATTGGAATTGCTAATCCACGGTCTATAAGCGGATCATAGGTTCCCTTTATTTGTAATCCAGAATTTTTTGTTAAGTAAAGGTACGGAGATGTACCTTTATAAATTGTGTATGGATTGACTCCTTTATAATCATAGTAAATTCCAGATTTCCTGTATGGATAAACAGGAACACCAAATCTAGTTCCAATAGGATTAGCAGAAGAATCATTGTATGCTTGAGAAGCAAGTTGTAAACTTCTAATATTAATGGGCTTATTTAATATTCCAAGAACTTTAAAGTTTAAGTGAAGAACAACATACAGGTCATTAAAATCTATTCCAGTTGGAGGATAAATTAACATTCCATCAACTACTTCATATTTTGTATTAATCCAATTACCTACTGGATTTACGATACCGTTTTTAGGTGCAAGTTCTGTTGTTGTAAAAAATGACTCTGCGTTAGTAGATGTATTTTCAAGGTATTGAAATGTTACATAGGATTTTACAAGAGAATTTGAGGTATCGTACTTATAACTTTTTGTAGATTTATTTGCAAGGTCCTGGTAGTCGTTATATCCTGTATATAGTTGATTATCTAAAGAGTCATAACCTCTTTGAATTGGGCTTTGATATTCTGCTTGTAATTCTTGATAACTCCATCCTAATTCAGATGAAGTTTCTTGCTCTGTATATTTTGATGGAGATGGATAGTTTATATTAAATTGAAGAAAATCTAAGTCATATTGTTCATTGCCTTTGGCATCTAATACATACTGAGCAAAATGTCTAAGAGCAACCTTATCTTCCCAATATCCGTCTATATCTATATCTAAAGCAAATGTTTCAAAATATTTTTTTGGGCTTAGTGTATAACTTGCAATATGGTTAATCAATTTAACAGAAGAATATTGAGCAGGTGGTCCCCCATCTAAAACGTAGTTCCAAAAATCTGGACTTGCTCCCTGATACTCACCAGCATCATAATCAATATATTGTCCAAATTTATCAAACACATCTTCAAATTGTACTGGCACACCAGATTCATTAAACAATTCTGCTATATAAAGATAGTTTCTTTCTGTAGAAAATCCAACTTTATATATGTTTCCAGTAAATGTTTTATTCAACTCTTTGCTTCCACCAACATATAATTTTAACGATGCACGATTTCCAAAAAATAAACTAGCACTACTTCCATAATTTTCTGTAAATTTAGAAATATCAAGTCCTACTGTAAATTCTTCTCCAATTCTTGCTGTAGTTGTTTTATATATAACCTCTTCTAATGTATTAAATTTTAACTTATACTCAATCTCTAGATTTGGCTTTAACTCAATAGAGAAACTATTATTTGTTGATTCGTCTTCTATTTTAAAAAAAGTTTGATTTGATGTTGGAGTAGATAATATTTTAAACACGCCGTAAAAACATTTAATTTCATTGTTAGTCACATTTAACTTATCAAAAAGTATATATCCGTTTGTGTCATTCCAGGAAGCAGACGGTCTCATTTTTACATAAAGGTTATTTTCGTTTGGCAAAAGATATGAATCATTATAAAAATCTTGGCTAGTTTTATTGCTAAAAAATAATTCTGGTAAATAATAGTCTGGGCATGATAAATAGTTTGATGAAGTATTAAGGTTATCTATAGAAGCGTCTGACCATTTAACTAGATCTGGATAAGAATAATTTTTTGTATAATCAGCAAAAGCATAATCAATAAACATAGATGTCCCGCTGTAAGATGCATTAATGTTTTCTGGAACTTCTACTCCTTGGCCATAAACAAATCTTCTTTTTGCTACCAATGCTGGAACTTGATAAGGATATATTGCAACGCAATCAATTTCTATTGGATATACATCCTCATACGCATAAAATCCTATCCAATCTTGATTTTTACCATCTTCGTCATACTTTTCTGGAAAAGATAGTTCATCTGTTATAAAATTTAAAGATATTACCTGTTCTCCATTTATTAATAAACTTGCAGAATTATTAGTTATTCTTATGTGCATAAGCATTGGCCTTGTCCATTCTCCAACATAATGAGAAGAATAGTTTTTACCAATCTTTAATGTTATAAAAGGACCGTCAACATATATTCCGTCGTTAGATTTAATTGGACCACAAATTCTTTTTTTGGTTGGTGAATCTGAGTTTATCCTCATCCACATTTCTAGGGTATACTCTTTAAACTTTCCATCCTCATTTAAAAAACCAAAGCCAGGAAGAATTAATGATGGAGAATTTCCATTTTCGACAAGAATTGTTGTGTTACCTGACCCATAAACAAGAGGTATTCCAGAATTTTTTGCTACTAACGCATTGTTTGAAATGAAGTAGTAGCCAGGAGTTTGTTTTAGTCCATAAGACTTGGCCTCTATAACAGATGTTGCTGTTAGCGGTATTGATGTTGGTAAAGATATTTTTGATATGCCAAGTGATGAAGAATGAAACTCTTCTGACCATTGACCAACACTAACCCCATTAAACAAAAAAGCATAATCATCTGTAGATGATGCATTGCCAAGATATCTTATTTTTAACACAACTCTAAAGGTTGTATTTTCATCTGGTATATCAAATGTTTCAGATACAAACATCCAATTATTAGAGACAGATGTGTTGTAGTTTTTTAATTTTTGAATATTTGTTCCTGTTGTTGTGTCATAATATTCGTATCCAATTTCAATGCTAGAAATATAAGAACTAATTGAATAAATGTATGCTCCTACAGAAAATGTTGACATGTAAGAATTTAATTCTGAAAAATTTACTAGGTCATTGCTTATGCATACAATCTCACCAAAATCTTCTGTAGTTAAATTACCTAGAATTTTTGTAACAGAACTATTGGTAAATGGTTCATCTATAGCCTCTGTAAAATTGCTTGCCGTTCCACCAGAAATATCCCAAGAATATACGGATCTTTGTTCCTCAGATATAAGAGAGATATAGTCTGCTTTATCATCTAGCGCCCACAATACAGTTGGGTGCTCTGCAAACACCTTTTCTGCATATAAATTTGATGGACTAGACATTTTTCTCCTATTTCCCTATTATAGCAGGGTAAAAATTAATTTCTGGGAATCCATAACTTTTCATTGCCTTTGTTGTGATATCTTGCCATTACGAACAGTAAATCTGAGAGCCTGTTTAAATACTTTGCAATATTTATATTTAAACCTTCTACCTTCCAAACCTCACGCTCTGCCCTTCTCACAATTGTTCTTGCATTATGAAGTGGGCCAGTAGGTAGAACAAAAGAATGCAGTGGCTCTAGGTATTCGTTATAGTCATCAATTATATTTTCTAAATAGGTAACTCTATCTTCTGATATTGTTATTGTTGGGGCACCAGAGAGTTCTGCACCAAGATCAAACAAGTCACTCTGTATTCTATCTATAATATCGTTATGAAAATCAGTTGCCATTCCTATGGCAGAGTTTGCTTCATCTACCGACCCAATTGCCTCAATCAAATCACTTCCCTTGTGTATTCTTTCATTGGTGGCAGTTGATGTCTGACCGTCATCACCAGTTTTCGTATAAATGCGAGTTAGATGTACCATTAGTGTCCTGTCAAAGAACGCCAAATATCTATTGTTTTAATATTGGCTATATGCAAACAAAGCAAGGTCAGTGCAAACTGAACAATTATTTTATAAGAAGATTTTTGATCTACGTGTTTATCTAATAGTTTCATGGGAATACTACTTTTCCATTATTAGCCCAAACCAAACCTATTGAATCTCCTGGACTTAAAAGTTGTTGATCTATTGCAAGTTGTCCCCAACCCCACTCACTTTTAGGGAAAGGAATTAATTTATTTTCTTTAATAATGATTGCCCAGTATGCTTTTTCTGATGGCATTGATTCACAAGATTCTGTCTTTTCGTTTGGCAAATTATTAACTCTACAAACAACGGCCAAGCCATACTTTTTAGTGCCTTCTATTTCAAGATTAGCCCTTTTTAAAACATCTAGCCCTGTCATTTTGGCATCTGTATCTATACACTTAGTTATTTTTGTGCCTTTGTCTAATACGTTATAATCAATATACAAATTGACACAGCCTTCTTCTTTATTTATAGAAGATAAACCAAAAAAAACTAATACAAATATTATTGCAGATAGGAATACTTTTTTAATCATGTTTGCTTAACCTTTATTTCACAATAATCGGTAGTGCAATACATTTCCCCTTGAGCCTCAAGATTATCTACACCGTCGTAAATTGCGCTAAAGTCAATATGCTTTAATTTGCCAATATATGACTCATATTTATCTTCAGTAATCTGAGTATATGGTTGTTGAGGATAGACAGTATTTCCCATTGGTAAAAATGATACTGCCTTTAGTTGTCCCTCATACATATGAAGTGCTGGAACAACATGCTTTGATTCTGTTTCTTTATCAAAAGATAATGTTACAGAAACTCCATTATCAGACCAATATTTTTGAGCAGTTGCAGCAAGTGCAATTTTTTCAAATAAAGTTACATCTTTTTCAGATCGTGGATGACCTGACTTAATTGGGAAGTAAACTACTGATGTGTTTGCGGATACTACGTCATCTTCAATTGTGTACCCCGCTGCTTTGAATAAATGTATCATTGGATCTGTATTTCCAAATCTAACTGCACGAAGAAAGAAGTTTCCTCCAGGTCCCCAGTGAACTCCAGGAGTTGCACCAGAAAGAATTGAAACTGATCCTGATGGCTTAACTGTTGTTACACGAATTGATTCACGAACACATAACCATTCTGAATATTTGTGATCATAATGACGGATTTTATTGTATCCTTCGTCCATCCACTCACGAACAATTGGCAAACCTTTTTGGTCTGCAAATGACGCAATACCTGTTAGCGATGTACCAATACGACGATTGCGTTGCATGATGCCGTTTGTTTGTGGCCAATGTGTTGGAACAAGTGTTACTGTCTTTCCATACAAGTATGCAAACTTAAGGGTACGCAAGAAGTCCTCCTTAGATTCATGACGATTTAAATGCACTTCTACAAGTGTACATAGTTCGTATGATTCTAATGGCTGCTCCGCACATGGGTTAAATCCCATCACACGATAATCTTTACCGTCTGGCGCATCCTTTAGTCTTCCATAATTACGAGCAACATCAAGCCAGATAAAACCTGGTTCTCCGTTTTCTGTAACTAAGTTTACATAGTCTTCATACTTTGTTCCTACTTCTGCTGAAATAGAATTATTAGACATCCAAGCCCAACCTGGATTCTCTGGATCAAATGAATTACGCTCTGGAAACATCTCTGAATTCTTTAAATTCATGAATGTTTCATCGCCTGCAGTACCCAAAGCAAGTGTTGCTGATCTACGAACATTGCCCGACACAACGCATGTGCCAATAAGGTTTACCAAGTCTACAATAGCACGAGAGTCTAGTGTTTCTCCGCCTCTGGAGCCGATTACACGGTCTATCTGATCGTGCAACTTAACAAGAGGTGCAGGTCCTGATGCAACGCCTCCAAAGCCTTTAATCGGTGCTCCAAGAGGTCTGATCAAATCATAATTAAATTTCTGAATGCTTTGATTTGCTCTAAGGTATGAATTGATTAGAAGTCTAACTGACTCTACCCATCCTTCACGAGTGTCTGGAATTTCAAATATCTCTTCTGGCTCTGTTGGGGTATAGATTGAGAAATTCTTATCCTGTCCTACTGTATCAAATCCCACGCCAATGCCAAGCATAAGAGCATCCATAACCCAAGCAAATAGGGCTCCTGGATCATTCTTGTCAAGATCCTTAGTAGATACCATTGCACAGTTTTGCAGTGCTGCTGAGTTTTTCTTTTCCATAGTCATAGGAGTTCCAAATGCCCACATGCCTCGTCCTGGTGGTGTCCACTTTAGTTCAAACATTCTTTGAAATGCTTCTTGTGCAGACTTCTGTGCCTTATAGTCATTCCAAGGTAAACGATTTTCTTTAGCATGATTCTTTTGTACTGAATACATACCCTCAATTACACGACGACAAACTTCGTGCCAACGCTCTTTAGTTCCATCTTCTTTCATACGAGAATATGTACGAATAAAAGTAATTTCTCCAAGTGAATTTTCTGCTGCATCTTTAAAACCAAAAGGGCTTTCTTGCGTTTTGTATTTTTCTATAAATTCTTCTGGAAGTTTAAAACTAAAAAAATCTGACATTTGTATCGTCCTTTCAAAAACGGATTAAGTGTTAATTATAGCAGAGTTTTATAAAAAACAAAACTCTACCTAAAGTTATAGTATAGAGTTTTGCAAAAAAATTATCTATATGTTTTTTTCTTCCAAAAAAACTTTTTATATCCAGAATTAAAAACAGTTCTAACAAGAATACTTGCTTTTCTAAGATTTTCATTTCCTTTTTCTGTTTCAATAATTTCTGATTCAAAGTTTGTTCGTTTAAATGGAATTGCTTGAATTAATGGTGTTCCTTTTGCAATGAAACCTTTAAAATCTTTTTTAACTAAAAATGAAAAAAGACCATTAGATGGATAGCCATCTGTATCAATTACCGCAGATATTGCATAAAGAGGACTTAGATCATGATGTTGTGGTTGAATGAATAGTGTGCTAAATCCTGGATCTGTTTCAACAACCCACATAAGGTTTACTCTAAATAAATATTCTATGTACTGGTCCTTGTCAAATGGATATCCATCAACCTGTTTAATATCATGACTTCCAATAATCATTTTAGATCCAATCTGGCCTAAAGATTTCATGGCTTGTGGTATATCAAACACTTGCTTTCCTTCTGTTGTGTCTATATAGATATCAAATGGTGCCTTTATTATATAACCACTTGATAGAATATCAAGAAATGCGACACATCTTTTTACGGTTATGTTTTGATTTCCATTATTAGGAGTACTGTCAGAGTTATAGAACCCCTCAATTTTTTTATACCAGGATGGTATATCTTTTATTGCTGGAGAAGGTGTTGGAAATACATCCTTCATTCTGGGGCTAGTATTGATAAATTTTATTTTAGATGGCTTGTTTTTTGACATAACCAATTATAGCATTAGTTATCTCGACGGTCAAACACAAGCATGTTCTCAGTAAAGAAGTTATCATACGGTTCACAGTTAATAGATATTTTCTTATTTCTAGAGACAATTTGTTCTACTGTTGTGATTTGAACAAATCCAGCATCTGAATGAGAGTATCTCTCATATGTGTTATCTACTTCTGCAGCGCTTAAAAACTTTACTAATCCATCTTTTTTAGTTAGGATATAGTGTGTTCCAACAAAGAGATCTCCATCTATATAAATAAATGTATCAGATTCTCCTTCTTCAAGTGTAATTACTGTTGTTTCTACTAGCATATCATTTGAAAGTGATAAGTCCTGAGCAGACCAAGATAGCCAAGAAGTGTTGTCTTCGTTTGGAATATTAAGAGCCATTAATTTATCTCCTACTACTAACTCTCCAACAGCCTTATATCCTGATGGTGTTAAAACCTTTGTGTTGATTTCAATTGAATCAAACCATGCTCCAAAAGCACCGAAGGCTCCAAAAGCACCGAAGGCACCAAAGGCACCGAAAGCACCAAATGGTGCAAACGAGAATGTTGTAGTTACGTTGTTTGATGCAGTAGAGGTTCCAGATTGACCATTTGCATTGTCTGCTCTAACAGTATATGTTTGTGCAGTTCCTTGCTCTTGTCCAACGTCAACAGATGTTGATGCTGTATTTCCAGATTTTCCGTCTGATGATTGCCAGTAATAATTAGTTATTGCACTACCACCATTTGCTGGAGCAGACCATGTAACACGATCAGTACCTGCTGATGGAGAAGATGCTGATGGTGCTGATGGTGTTGCTGGCACTGTTGTTGCAGTAATGCTATTAGACGCAGCAGATGCTGGCGAGTTTCCAACTGCATTTGTTGCTACAACTGTAAATGTGTATGCTGTATTTGATTGTAAACCAGTTACAGATAATGGAGATGATGCTCCTGAAGCAGTATACGATCCTGGAGAGGATGTTACTGTGTAAGAAGTAGCAGCAGGTGAATTTTCTGGCAAAGAAAACGTTACGTCAGCCCGTCCATTATTGAATGCACGACCTGAAGGTACGTTTGTTGCAGTTACTGACGTTGGTGCCTTTGGCTCCAAAAAGTCATTTGCTTGTTGGGAATGTCTTCCTGCTTTTTTACCTGCTGCCATTTTTAATCTCCTTTTTAACTATTTAAATTTTTATTACGCCATCAAGTCGCCGTAGACAACCCATGTGTTTTCTGCTCTTTTGAAAAGAGTTGCAGATGACCATTGAGTTCTCAACTTTAGACCTGGTGTTGCATTTACTGTAACTCCTGCTGCTCCAGCAATTGTTACCTGTCCTGTTCCAGTTTGAAGAATATCTAGTGATGTTCCAACTGGATATGCTACTGCTGAGTTTAGCGGAATTGTAATTGTTGTTGCTGATGATTTTGCAACTTCAATTAATGAGTCTCTTTCAGTTAATGCTGAAAGTGTATAAGAGTCTGTCTTTGCAATAATAGGTGTACGTGATACAACACCTTCTTTTGTCTGTGTACCGTCTGTAAAGACAACTCCTGCTGCTACCAAGTTGTTTAGTTCAAGGTTATCAAGTGATCCTTGAGCAAAGTTAACTGTAGTTGTAGGCTCTGATGTTACACCCTTAAAGAGTTTCCATTCATCATCAGATGCGTCTCTTACAAGACCTGCATGCTTTGCTGCACCATCATTGTAAGCAACTACAAGACCAAGGTCTACTGTATTTGCTGGATTTTCGTGAGCAAGTTGAACTATGTTATCTTCAATTACGATACTTGTTGCTGATGCTGAGAAGTTAGTACCGTTAACTGTAAAGTCTCCGTCTACTACAAGGTTTCCGTCAACTTCTACGTTACCTGTAAATATTGCTCCTGCAAGTGAAGCCTTTGCATCAAGTGCTGTTTGTGTAGCAGTTGAAACTGGCTTATTTGCATCTGAAGTATTGTCAACATTTGCAAGGCCTACTGAAGACTTTGTAAGTGCTGCTACTGCAGTTGAAATCTTTGTATCTGCTGCTGTTCCTGCTTCTGTAATTGCCTCAGACTTTGCTGTTGCAACTGTTGTTGCTGTTGCAAGAACTGTTGTATCTGCAATACCGTGAACATTTGCTGTAAGGGCATTGTGATTGGATACTGATGTACTAATTGCTGAAGCAGTTGCTGCTGTTGTTGCCAATGCTGCTGTGTCTGCAATTCCATGTACGTTTGTTGTCGCTGAGTTGTGTGTGCTAATTCCTGAATCAACATAGCCCTTTGTTGTTGGATTAGAATCTATTGTTGGGGCTGGAACAAGCACATTTGAAATTGTGTTGCCAGACATATTTATTGATCCAGTCATAGTTCCACCACCAAGAGCAAGTTTTCCTGATAAAGCACTAACTATTGTTGATGCAAATGTTCCATCATCGTTAATTGCTGCTGCTAATTCATTTAAAGTGTTTAGGGCATCTGGTGCTCCATCAATTAGGTTTCCTAATTGTGCTACAGGAATCTTTCCTGATGAGTCAAGTGATGCTACACCATTTGCTTGTCCCTTTGTGTCTACTGGAACATAATCATCAAGTGATCCACCAAGGTCTTCTAAGTTTTTAAAATATGACAGATCTTCCCAGTGGTTGACTCCATCACCAATTTTAAATTGTCCAGTATCGGATTCAAAACCAATTTCTCCTGCTGCTAGAATTGGATCTGCTGATGTCCATTGTGCTGCAGTACCTCTGCGCTGTTGCATTCTTGTTGCCATATTTTATTTCTCCTTATGGGGGCTGCCCAATTACTTATCTTATTATAACATCATTTTTAATTGAAGTTATCTATTGCAAATCCACCATCCCATGTTACTATCCATGAATTGGTATTGTAGTTTCCAGCGTCAACTGGTGTACTACTTGCATCATTATAATAACCAGCATCTTGATATTGGCTAACTATTAAACCAGTTCCATCGATTGCTGTATCGTGAATGTGCTGTGGAATATCTTGTATATCATTAAATGTTGTCAGTGTATGCCATGTTCCGCCTACATAAAAAGCAAGTCTGTTGGTAACAGTGTCAATATACAATTGACCATTTACTGCTGATTCTGGTGCTGAAGTTTCTGTAGCAACTAATATTTCTTTTTCATCTACATATTGTTTTGTTGCTGCATGTGTGTTTTGAGTAGGAGCGGCTACTGTTACAGTACCACCGAATATACCGCCGTTTGCTACGGCTAGTCCATTCTTGACCTTAAAGTCTTTGTTATCTGTTGCCATTTATTGCTCCTTTTTCAAACTATTTTATTTTTTACTACTTAATCAATGTTCCCATAACAGTAATAACTGAAGTGTTGTTTAGGGTTGTTACCTTTAGTTCAACATTACTTCCTGATATTGCTGCAGAAACTGTTGATAGTGCAACATTTGTTGACACAATTCCGTACTCTGTGATTGCAATGTTATCTGAAGTGTCAAGTGTCAAAAGTACCTTTGACATTTCAGTATTTGCTCCAGCGCCAACTCTTACAAGGAATTCTGCTGAACGGAAATCAGCCTTATCCCATGAATAGGCTGTCTGAACTCCTGCTGTTGGTACTGATAGTGTTGCTGCAACTTGCTTAGCAACTGAATTAATATTTAATGCTGTAAATGGTGTTGTGCCATTTTCTTGTGCTGTGTTGGCTGCTGCTGCAGTTGCTTCTGCTGCTGTTTGGGCTGCGTCAGCCTCTGCTTTAGCAAATGCTGTAGTAGCAACCTGAGTTGTATTTGTATCTGCTGCTGCGGTTGGGGCTGTAGGTACGCCAGTCAGTGCTGGTGATTCTAACGGAGCCTTTGTTCCAACAAGAGTTGTAAGGTTTGTGATTGTATCTGGTGAATCACCAAGTGCTAAAGCCAACTCATTAAGAGTGTCTAGAAGTGCTGGTGCTCCATCTACAAGACCTGATACTGCTGTACTAATTGCTGTATTACGATTTGAAACCTCTGTTGAGATTGCAGATGAAATAGCATTGTTACGATCTGTAACTTCTGTTGCAATTTTTCCATCTGTGTAACTGTTTGCTGCTGATGCTGCATTGTTTGCCTTAGTAGTTGCATCTGCTGCTGCTGTTGAAACTGATGCTGCATCTCCTGATATTCTAAGTGCTGCTTCTGCTGCTACCTTGTCAGTAGCGTCTGTTGCTGCTGCAGATTGTGCTGCTGATGCTGCACCTAATACATCGTATGATGCTGCTGTTGCAGATATTGCACGAGCATTTGTAAAGTAAAGATTTGAACCTTCTGCTAAGTCAGATGTTGTAGAATCTGCTACACCGTTTTCTGCGGTAATAGTAAGTCCTGAACCTGTTCCTGTAATTGTAATGTTAGTCTTTGTTGCACCAACCAAAAGGTCTGCTGCTGAAGACTTAGCACGAGCATCTGTGAAATACTGTGCTGTTCCTTCTGCTACATCAGATGTTGTAAGTGCATCTGCGTGTGCAATTGCTGCAGCCTGTGCTGCGTTAGCCTTTGAAGTAGCGTCTGCTGAAGCAGTTGATACTGCAGCGTTAGCCTTTGAAGTAGCGTCTGCTGAAGCGGTTGCCTCTGCTGCTGCTTGTGCAGCGTCTGCCTCTGCCTTAGCAAATGCTGTAGTTGCAATCTGAGTTGTATTTGTATCTGCTGCTGCAGTAGGTGCAGTTGGAACACCAGTCAATTCTGGTGAAGCAAGTGGGGCTTTTGTTCCAAGTGCTGTTGTAATAGTTGTTGTGTAATTAGCATCGTCATTAATTGCTGCTGCTAATTCATTTAATGTATTAAGAAGGTCTGGTGCACCGTCTACTAATGTACTTACTGCAGTTGAAATTGCTGTATTACGGTTTGAAACCTCTGTGCTAATTGCAGAACTAAGTGCTGATGCTGCTGTAGCCTCTGCTGCTGCTTGTGCAGCGTTAGCCTTTGAAGTAGCGTCGGCTGCTGCAGTTGCTTCTGCTGCAGTCTTGGCTGCATTTGCTTTGCTTGTTGCGTCTGCTGAAGCAGTTGCTTCTGCTGCTGCTTGGGCTGCGTTTGCCTTGCTTGTTGCATCTGCTGCTGCTGCAGAGATAGCCTCTGATTTAGCGGTTGCAGCCTTTGTTGTTGCATCTGCTGCTGCTGCAGATTGTGCTGCTGCTGCAGCACCTGATACATCAAATACGCCTGACTTAATATTTAGTTCGCCAGAAATAACTTCCATCTGTGTTGATTCAACGGAGGTAACAAGTGTTTCTCCACCAATTAAATCAATGATGTATTGATCTGACGCTGTTTCTACAAGTACGTTGTTTCCATTGACGGTTGCTGTTGAACCTTCAACGACAAGGCCATTTTTTACCTTGAAATTTTTATTTACTGTTGCCATTTTTTATATCTCCTTAAGCCTTTAATCCAATTCGTGCATAACGAACTGTTATAGGTGTAATACCGCTTACTGGAGTGACTGTTAAGGCCACGGTATTTCCAGTGCGGGAGACATTAATGGTGCCAATATTCCCATCATTGTCGATAGTTCCATATTCGGTAACATTTAGATTTGTACCGTCAATAAGAATTGTTAATTCTGTTGCATAAAATTTGTTTTGCCCTGCAGTGGTTTTTGATATTGAAACAATATACTTAACCATGCGCCATGCTGTTGCATCAAAGTCATCAATAACAGTTACGTTCTCAATTCCGTTGATTGTGACTTCATTATTACCTGCAGAACCTAAGTCTGTTGACTGAGCGGTTGCGGTATCGATTAAATCTTCGTAATTTTCTTGAGTTGGTCTATCACCTGTTTGAAATAGACTTTTAACTCCTGCGATTGATATTCTGGCCATGTGGTAATTATAACACCCATTTTAATAAATATCTTACAAAATATAGTTGCTGTATCCAATAACTTGTAAAGGAATTCCTGGAGTATTTCCAAGACCAATAGCCACAATTTGAATTGCTGAAAACTTAACTCTAAAAGGAAGTATGTCTGTAACTAAGGTGTTTCTTGTAAAATTTTCTATTTGAACTTCAGGATAATCTATTGGAAATATTTTTTCAGTCTTACCTTTTATGTTGTCAAGTATTACTGATGTTGCCATTAGTCTGTTACATCTTCAAGAATCTTCATGCTGCCCTGGCAAACTGTCCAAACTCTTGATGGATCGCTAACCTGAATATCAAAGATGTCTCCTGTCTGCAAGACATTAGATTCTTCTGCTGTAAGCCAAACTGTAAATTCTCCAACAAGATCATCTTCGTCTGCTCTTGGATTTAGCGCCATTATGGTCACAGCATCGTCTGTAATAATTCCAGGGGTTGAATTTGGTCTTTTAATTTTCATAGCAATGTCCCATTCAGATCCAGCACCTTTTAAAATCAAAGGCTCCTTAGCATCATCAGTTACGTAAACCTTAAAACCAGAAGTATCTCCACGGACAACAGTCCAAACAACTGTAGGAGGTTTGTTTCCTATGTCGTATGATGTTTGAGATCCTCTTAGAGTTGCCATTGTAAAATTATACCACGCTTAAGACATTCCGTCTTTAAGTGCTTGCCAAGTTCCGTTACCTTTTGCTTGAACAATTAAAATTCCATTAGCCCCAGTTGCTGCAACAACTCCAACAGCGGTGGCATTTCCAGTAGCAGGTCTAGTTCCAGTAAGGCCACCAGATACTCCAACATAAACTGGACTGCCATTTACATAACTACCAGAACTCAAGTTAATATTTTCCATAACCCCAGCAACTACAACTATTCCTTCAGCATTGTTTGCAAGTGGTTGTTTTAATAAACCTAAAATTGGACCAACTGTTGATTGTGTGGCATAGGATATTTCTGGCTTTGTTGAATATCCAGTTATATATACAGGGTGTCCTGCGCTTAATGATTGACCGCTTTTATTTATCACACCCAACTGAAATGCTGATATTCCCAGTGGTGGCAGCACAATTTTTAGTCTATCAGCAAGTGCCTCAATATCCTTGTGAACATTTACTGGATCGTCTAGTACTGGAAATGGTAAATTAAATATACCGTCATTTGTATTGCCTGATGCCATAGTAATTTTATTATACCATGTCATAAAGTTGCTTTTTAAAAAATCTCATGATATACTTGGTAGTAACACCTATCAAGGTGTTATTGTTTTCTAAGGAGGAAACTATGATTAAATTTATCGAAAGAAACAAAGAGATCATTAGCACACTCAGTATCGTATTGTTATTAGCGGTTATTTCTAACGCTAATGCTTCTTCAGATTTTGATACTAAGAACAACCTTAGCCTGAAACAGGCTCAGACATCGGAAACTACCTCGAAAGAGGTTTTTTTGGTTTCTAAGGCAAAAAAACTAGAGAGTTTTGAAAACAAGGTTTCTCTTACTGACTTAGAACTAAAGGAACTGCTTTCACTAGTAGGTTTTAAGGGTAAAGACCTTGTTGTTGCTTGGGCAGTTGCCAAAAAAGAGTCTAATGGACGACCATTGGCTTTTAACGGCAATCATAAGACTGGTGACTCATCTTATGGCATGTTTCAAATTAATATGATTGATTCCCTTGGTCCAGACCGTAGAGAAAAGTTTGATCTTGACTCTAATGCTGAACTATTCAATCCCGTAAAAAATGCAGAAATTGCATATTATATGACAAAGGGTGGAGATGATTGGTCTTCTTGGAAAGGCATAACTCCAAAGACCCAAATGTGGATGAATAAATTTCCTAAGTAGTAAAATAAATTAGGACCCCTCTTAGGAGGGGTTCTTTTTTATTTCTTGAAGTATCCAGTTATAAGTTTTTTCAATTCCCTCTTTTAATGTCATAGAATAATCCCAACCTAACTTTTCTTTAACTAGGTCATTGTTAGAATTTCTACCTCTAACCCCCAGCGGTCCTTTGATATGTATTTTTCTTAAGACCTTACCCTGAATACTACAAGCAATATCAACTAATTGATTAATAGTAACCATCTCTTCAGAGCCAATATTTACTGGACCAGTAAAATCTGATTGCATAAGTCTTTTTGTTGCCTCTATGCATTCATCTATGTATAGGAATGAGCGGGTTTGTTCTCCGTCCCCCCAAATTTCTACAGAATCTTTTGCTTGTATAACTTTACGACATATTGCAGCAGGGGCCTTTTCTTTTCCACCATTCCAAGTTCCTTCTGGGCCATAAATATTATGATATCTGGCAATGGCTACAGGAATTTTATTGTTTCTATTAAAGGCTAAAAACATTCTTTCGCTAAACAGTTTTTCCCAACCATACTCACTGTCAGGATCTGCAGGGTATGCATCAGACTCTTTAAGGCCAGGATTATTTACATCTAACTGCTTATAGTCAGGATACATGCAAGCAGAACTTGAATAAAATATTTTGGTTTTATTAATATCGTGTTTTGCGTTTAATCTTGATTGAGCCCTTAAAAGATTAAGATTTATAAGTGCAGAATTTTCCATAATTTGAGAATCATTTATGCCAGTAAAAATATATCCTGCTCCACCCATATCTGCAGCAAATTGATAAATTTCATCAAATGCTATTGTGCCCACGGGATGTATAACGCTTTCAATATTTTCATAGACAGATAAATCTTTTTTAATAAATTCATCTGCTTTTGTTTTTGAAAAATCTGGAAACTTTAAATCAACACCACGAACCCAATATCCTTCAGATTTAAGCCTATTAACCATATGGCTACCTATAAAACCACCTGCACCTAAAACTAATGCTGTTTTCATTACTTCCTCACAATTATGTTAAATAAAGTATATGGCAATATTTTAAACTAAACCAGATATTTGTTTTTCCCAAAACTCAGAAACATGTAGATGTCTATGTAGTCCAGGATGGGGCCAATGTGCTCCAGGACCTTTTAGCCGTCCATAGTTATAGGGTATTTTATGATAGTCATATGCATGGTCAAATATCTCTGGATACTGATCTTTATATTCTTTATGGCATCCCTGCCAATTTATCATTTCAAAATGAGGAGGTAGTCCAGATATATCTTTTGGGTTACACCCAAATTCAAATGCTTTAGGAAATTGTGTTTTTGTTGTGTCTGTAACATAATGCCTAAAGTTGGTCTTTAGAAATTGCTCATCTTCCTCTGTTAGTCTGTTTGACCAGGTAGTCCAAATTAATTTAATATCATTAGATTCACAAAAAGCCTCTAGCATTTTAATATGATCTAAATTTTGATAATAGACCCACTCATATGGCAAAATTTCTTCATAGTCCCAGGGTGCTGTTGCTTTTGTTGTTTTATTTTTATGATTAATGTACCACATATGCATTGAATTAGCATCTTGACTAATAAAATAAAATCTTTCAAAGTTAGCAAAGTGTGCAAGAACAACTTTTGGTTTATATTGATATTGATGAATCATTCCAAAAAAACTTGAAACTAAAAGATTGGCAGATGCTCCAGAATAAGATATGTTTCCAATAGGTTTATTAATTTTATCTGAAAGAATATTAGACCATCTAAGATTTTCTGGCATTCCCTGTCCCATAGTCAATGAGCATCCTAAAACCACAACCTCTGGATTTGTAGAAAATTCTATAGACCTTAATCCATCACTATTCCATACATAATTATATTCTGGTCTTTCTATTTCTGAATGTGATGCCAATACTGCATTAGTAACAGAATAATTTGTATTGGGGTATTTTCTATTGATTCCACAATAAGGAATAACTCTTGGATTAAATATATCAAATAGCATTAGTATGTGTACCCACCTTTTTTAATTTTTCTATATTTTTTCCACATAATAAATTTATAAACAATTCTTTTTAGCATTTTGATTCTGCCCACTCTCTCCACCACATTTTTCTTCCGTTATCAAGTTCATGGTTATTCCAAGAATATGGTTGTCCTGTTGCTTTTTGGGGATTGTCAAAAAAGTCCCAGGTTTCATTTCCTTTTTGATTTCTATTTCTATGTATATAGGCAGTGTATGTGCTTCCTGATGTACCAACAAAATTTGTAGCATTATGCATTACTAGATTACAAATAAGACCAAACACGACTTCGTCTTGAAATGGTAAAGACATAAACTCATTTCTAAAATTATTTACAATGTACTCATCTAGCAATATAAACCTGTGCTTGTTGTCTTGAATCATTTTGTGTCCTGGCTGACATGTTGTTACAACTATTGGAAGATTGTTTTGTGCAAACTTATCTAGCCATAACTCAAACATTTCTTGCTTTGTTTCAAACATTTTAACATGATCTGAAAGCCTTAAATGCATTCCTTGAAAATGTCCTATTGAGTGATATATTTTATTTGCTAAATCAAAGTATTCTTTTTTAAATTTAACTGAAGATATTGCTTTGTTAAGACTGTTGCTTCTTTTGTAAAAAAATCTTGAATACCACCCTAGAGTTAGTTTTAGGTGAAGTATCTTGTCTAGTGGAAGTCTTTTTCTTCCCTCTGCAAAATACTTTTCATCATCAGAAAAATCTTGATGACTACTATAATAAAAATTATTTAAAATATCCTCAATAACTATTTCTTCTTGCTTAAAACTATCTATTTTTTCATTAATAAAAATCAAGTTTGAATCAAAATCCATAAGATCTAGCAAATGAGGATACTGGTCTGGATTTGTAAAACCCTCTCTTTGCTTATTATGAAATCTACTAGGAGTATAAATTGGAATATTGTCAGTATTATAAAGTTTTTTATCTGCAGTATATTGTGTATAGTGAATTATTGCTGGCACATTTAACTCATGAGATAATCCAGTTGCTAATTCAAGACTCATTACCTGATTTATTAAGCCTGTAGGATTATATAGTTGAAAAAATAACTTATTCATTTACATAGTTTCTATTTTTGGCTTTTCTTTAGTATTTCTTTTTCTAATGTCTGTGTATAAATATTGAGGACCATGTTTAAAAAACCAATGATCTGGCTCTGTATAAAAAAAGAATGCATTGGCAACCAAATTAGTTTTTGGATTTGGAAAATCTTCTCTCCAATGTTGTTGATCATTGCCATATGATATAACTGCATCATTTTCTTCTGCTTCAAACTTTATACCCTCAACATAAAAATCCCAAGGTGTTTTATGAAAAATCGTGTAGTTTATATGATATGTACAAGCGTTGTCGTCTTTGTGTTTCCAAAGTTTTGCTTTATCCCCTTCATAAATACTTAGCACACACCATGATGGCAATAAAGTTTCTGATTCAAATTCTTCTCTTGCCAAAGGTAATAACATTTCATGAAACTTTCTAAGTGGCTCTATATTTGTACCGTGAGTATTGTCCCAAATTGTCCATTGGTGTCTACCAAACGATTCATCATAAGTACTCTTGTCTGTTGACCATAAGTTCATTGCTAGATTTTGCAACTCTAAATGTTCTGCTGGTGGAAATACTGTTTTTAATAAATAAGGAGTTTTCATTTTACCACTTACCTAATGGACATACTGCTTTTTCTAGTTTTGTTTTTAAATGCATTAGACATCCACACTTTTTGCACTGTTTTGTTAGTTTAATAAGTTCTGGACAAGCCTTACATATAGAGTATCTGTCTGTTGCTTTTTTTTCTTCTGCCCATTCTGCATTAGGATTTGCAAGATCCCAAGGTCTTGTTTCTCCAAGATTTTTTTTCCATTTTTGATACGGGGATAAGTTTTCTTCTAACACTCCCAACTCCTAAACTATTTCAAAAGTTATTTCAGGATTACTACTTAATGCAGCAATAAGCATATCATTAGTGGCCACTCCTACGCAATATCCTATACCGCCATAATAAACATTATTAACAATAAAAGCAATAGATTCACAACCGTCTACACAAAGATCTAATGGATTACATGCAGGTTTGTGTTCTTCGCCTTCTGGGGCAATAAAAGATGATCCGTCCCAAACACTTTTTCTTGCTGGGAAATAATTCAAATGGGTTATATTTAAAGCGGTTGGATTATTTGAAAGTGCATAACATTTATCATCTAGTAAAGGATCAATAGAATTTCCATTAGGATGTACTTCAATAGATAAAAAATTTATTTTATCCCCGTCTATATTAGCAAAAAAATCTTTTCTCATAGTAATTAGTATACCTTATCCCTAGTCATTACATCCAAGGAATACTCCACAACTATTGTAAATGCTTGCATAACCACCGCACCGTGGCTCACCATAAACATAGTAGTAGCCATCGCAATTTGCTACTGGAGTAGGTGTAGGTACTGGAGTAGGTGTAGGTACTGGAGTAGGTGTAGGTGCTGGTGTTGGTACTGGTGTAGGCGCTACTGGAGTAGGTGCTGGAGTAGGTGCTACATATCCACAGGATGCAGAATTAGTTTCTATAAGTCTTGGTGGGCAACTAATTTGATATGTTGTGTCATATCTATTTTGATATAAATCATATCCTATACAACTGGTTGCGTCGTCATCTACACAATTTGGTGCTACTGGAGTAGGTGCTGGAGTTGGCGCTGGTGTTGGTACTGGTGTAGGCGCTACTGGTGTTGGTGCAGGAATTCCGCAGAAACTTCTTCCTAGATAAATATCTGGGCATCCAGGTGTCCAAGATGTTTGATAAGAATCTCCATATCCTTGAGCATCAACATTTAAACAATATGTAGGAGCATCAAGGTAGTCACATGCTACTGGTGTAGGAGTTGGTACTGGTGTAGGAGTTGGTACTGGTGTAGGTGTGGGTGCTGGTGTTGGTACTGGTGTTGGTGCTACTGGAGTAACACTATAAACGTAATACTCAAAATCTAAAACTGATTCATAATTTAATAAACTGTTTGTATCAATTCTACCTTTAACTTTATTATTGTTAGAGGGTGTTGCACCAGAACTATTACCTAATGGAGTTTCATTACCTAAATTAAATCCAGCATTTGTAATTGCAACTCTAGCGTCATTGATAGATAAACCCTCTAGGTCTGGTATTCTTCCCATACCTTTTGAAGAAGACCATAGGCCAAAATTTAACATTTTGAACCTACGCCGTCAAATCGCCAATAAGAATCCAGGTATTGGTATCTATTTTTGAAATTACTGCACCTGAGTATTGGGCTGCAATCTTTTTATTTGAATTTTTGCTATTAAGAATAACTCCAACTGCTCCTGCAACACTAACATTTCCAGAGCCATTTCTAAGTATTTCAATTTTTTGACCAATAACAAATGGAGTTGTACTATTTGTTGGTATTGTAATTACTACATCAGTTAAAGATGTAACAGATATAGTTTTTCCAGCATCTGCTTTTGCAATTGTATAATCTGCTGTTTTTGCAAGAAAATCAACTGAGTCATTAATAAATCTCCATTCACCATTATAATAATATTGAAGTTGATTAATAACTGTTCCAGAATCTTCTTGTCTAACAAAACATACAATGCCATTTATTGGTGATGAAATAGCAGCATTTCTTGCCGTTGGATTTTGATAATTATTTATTCCTGCTTTTGCATTTACAACGGTATCAAAAGTTACAACAGAGTTAAATTCTTGATCTGCATTCCAAGTGTACTCAGCATTAGTATTTACTGCTCCACCTATAGCATACCAAGTATCATTTGTTTCGTTATATATATATGCTACTTTTCCATCTGAATTAATTGTTGCCATCTGATGTTATCCCCAATGCTCTTAATTCTGCTTCTGTAATTCCAGTTGATAAAACTAATTTTGCAATGCCGCTTTCACGAAGTTGTTCTTCTGTTGTTTTTGCTTTAGGCATTATGCACCAATCTCTCTCCAGGCAGAACCTGACCAAACATACATTTTTAAATATGGAGATGAGTCAGAATCAACCCATAGCGCACCTGTTGTTGGATTTTCAGGTTCTGATGTTTGATATGATGCTATAGCGTATCGAATATCTGTTGTTATTGATGCAGTTGAGTCTACCCAAATATAACCATTATCTATTCCTGTTGGCATAGATGATAAAACCGCAGAACCAATACCGTTTGTTTCAATTGAATCTATTCGTGTATCTAATGCCTTAATATGGCCAACAACTGAGTTTGGAATAATTTCAGATTCGGTTGTAATATCATTAGATGTTCCGTAATGATATAACTTTAGGGCTGCTTGGATATCTGCAGCATCCTCATAGCCTGGTATTTTTGTTGGATAAATTGATCCGATATTTTCAGAAGCCATACTTTAGATTATACCACAGTAATAAATAAATGTACTGCTTTAATAGTACTTAGATTAGTCCAATTGGTACCGTCAAATTCTGTGGCTTTTATTGTAACTGGCAAAGAGAGGGTTCCATTTACCGACACAATTTCTCCAACAGATATAGATGAGGCCAAAGGGCTATCGTTGAGTACGCTATATTGAATGTTAAAGTCAGATGCTGATGCAGTCCCTACAAACTCGGCAGGAAGGATTTCAGATACTGGAATATTTTTTGACCAAACACCATTTATAAAACTTGTAGTAGTGTAGTTTTTGCTATAAATATTTGAAACTAATTTAAAGAGTTTTACCCATGTGTTTGTTCCTAATACATTTTGAAACTGATAAACATATTGGTATTCATCATCTGAACTTAATATATTAATGTATAAATCAAAAAGTTGTGATCCTGGAGTAAATAATGTTGTTGGTTTTCCAAGATTTACAAATATTTGACTTCCTCTATCACCTTTTGGGCCAAAATCAATCTCTAAATTTAAAGCAGAAGGACCACCTAAAACAGTTAAATCTTCAGTTGTTAAAAGAACGTCTACTGCCATTAAACTGTTGCTCCAGCAATGTGATCCGTAACTGTTACTGATCCAGTTAATAATGTATATACGTAATTATACGGCGATGCTGTTTTTGTTATTTCTACGTCATAAACATATTGTGTTGCAGCGTTCATTGTTACAGAATCGTTAGGTCTAATTGTGCATGTTACATAATTTCCATAAACTCCGCTTGTTATTACTGCAAGACATTCAATTTTTCCAGAAACTCCAGAAGATCCACGGGATGTAGAAATAGTAAACTTTGCAGTTTCACCATAACCAGTTAAATCAAAAGATCCTCCAAGTGAGTCCTTTGGGTAAATACGAAACTCATAGGTGTCGCCCTTATAATAGTTAATATTTAATGTACCTGGAAATGCCATAGTTTTATTATACCACGCTGACGTATATAGATTTCATAACTACTGATGCATCATAGTCTGTTCTAATTTGAGGAACTGCTCCATTACCCCAAATTTTTTGATTTTCTATAAAAATTTGTTGAGTAACAGTTATTGGGTAAGTATGTTGATATTTCATAGATCCTATAAATTGAGAAATATCCAAATCACTGTTTGGTGAATATGTTCTTATCCATGCCTCTGTATTGCTACTATATGTTGTTAATTCAAAACTATAAGTTATAAATACCTGAGCGCCTTCTTTTAATCCTTTAAAATTAAATGCTCTTGCGTGATTATTCCATAGTGATGTGCAGTTTTCTGGTAGGTATTTTTCGTTTGACATGTTTTCAGATAATACATAGGTTGTTACCCATCCATCATCTCCTTTTGAAATTCCAAGGCCAAAAGATTGTTCTATTCCATTATGATAAGAAGCCCATCCTGGTTTTTGCCCAGATGGAGATAAAGAACTTTTTCCATTTGCTCCTGAAGGTCCACGATCTCCTTTTGGTCCAGGTGGTCCTTGTTCACCGTCTTTACCATTTCTTCCAGCAGGTCCTTGAGGGCCTGGGGGCCCTTCTGGGCCAGGAACTGGCAAGAATGATGATGAAGTATTGCCTTTATCAGAATAACCGCTTTGTTGAACTTGTGCAGCGTAGGAAGATTTGTTTGTGCCTGGGAAATCCATTGATTTAGAAGTAGCCATATCGTAATTATCTCACGATATTTAGTTAATTATGTATGTACCAGAAATGTGAAAATTGTCTGCAACATTTAGTGTTACTGGACTATTGTGATCAAAATCTTCATCTTGTCCTGCAGAGTTTGTAAATGTTAAACCCATTTGAGATTGACCTGCATAAACATGTCCACCAATTGCATATTGACGTCCAGTTGAAATATCATGTAAGCAACCCGCTTTAAACTGGTATCCATATTTTGAAGGGAATGGAAGATCAACATAATATTGTCCAGTACCAAAGTTAGTAATGTTATTCATATCTACTTGAATTTGAAAGTGTACCATTGGACCTGTTATTACATAACTACCGCTAAATAATGGATCGCCATTAAATGTTGGTTGAGTTCCAAGAGTTCCACCATTAACTGTAAATGATGTTTCAGTTACTGAAGTAGCATCTTCACCATCTACGCCTTTAGGAAGGAATATACTCCACTCTGCACTATTTCCAACTGGATCACCCAATCCACCACTTGATGTTGCAATGTATAGATTATTATCGCTTCCCTTTACAACAGCAAGGTTTGCAATGTATCCGTTACCAGAAACATAGTTACCTAAATAAACAAGTCCTGCAGAACCATTTGTTCCATCTGCACCTTTTGCTGCAAGTAAATTCCAAAATCCTGGTGAAGGAGTATCTCCAACATTTCCGCCATTTGCACCAACACGATACCAAAGTTGTCCGTCATAAGTTGCAAGATCTCCAACGGCATATGATGCACCACCATTGTATTCTCCAGTATAATTCCAAAGGGCATCTGCTCCGTCAGATCCTGCTTGTCCTGCTGGACCCTGTGGTCCTGATGTTCCTTCTCCACTACCGCCTGCTGTAGTAAAACGTGCCATAATTACTCAAGTCCCGTTTTTAATAATGCAACTTTAGAATTGTTTATGTCTGTAATTGCGTATATTGCATCTAGTCCAGGTAATTCAACAGACCATGCTGAGCCAGGAGCAAGTCGATATCCGTAATCAGATGCTGTTACTCCTTCTCCTCCAAGAAATACGTATGCAGAAGAATCTACATTTTGAATTGTGATATCCATTCCAGAGTGAAGTCCGTTTGGAGTTAAACGTGTAGCAGAAGTGTTACTAAGAGTTGTAAGAGAATGAGTTGTCATATCTCGATTATATCACTTGTTTATTTTAAATATTTTATTTTTGATTTTAATAACTGGTGGCAACTCAGGTCTAGGAGTTGTAACTTTTATTACTGCCATTATAGGCTACCTGTAATATCACCAAGAACTGAAATAGTTCCAATCAAAGGTGTCCAAACTGTATCTTCATCAATAGTTACCTGTAAATCAAATGTTAATTCTGTTACAACTGATTTATAGCCAGTACCCCATAATTCAGTAATAGATGCTGGAGCCATAATATCTACATATCCTTCTCCTGCCGTAACTTCCAGGGAATCAAGAGCATCAGACTGAGGATCATAAGAAGTAGCCTCAAAAGTCCAGTCAGATATATCAAAATATGTTACTTCATCATCTTGTAAAAATTCAACACGAAGCGGAGAAGTATCTCCTCTAACAACGCTCCATTTAATACGAGCAGGGTCTGCTCCAAATACTTCAGGTCCACATATGTTCATAATATCTTTGATTATACCATAAAAATAAAAAAAGCACTCAGGATAGGTGGGTATGAAGAGACTATCCTAAGTACTTTTATAAAATTATATCATATAGGTATAATTCAGACATATTTAATCAGGTTATAAAAAGTTTACCAAATTGTAACAATAGGAAATGTCCATTTTGTACTATTAAGTCATAGATTGTCAGAGTTAGGGATAGTGTATACTTAAATATATATAAGAAAAAAGAACTATCTTTAAAGTTTAATATTTATATATCTTATATATTATATATATAGCAAATAGGCAAATTAGGTTAATTGGATTTTTTAGCAATATACTCTAATAATACATCATACATATGATCAAGTTTATTCTTTTGCTCGACACTTAATTTGCGGTCTAATTCTTGTTGCGATTTAATTGACTTAATTTCGTCTCGCATTGAAGTTCCGCCGTTAGTTTTAGTTTCGGAGCGAATATCGCAAACCATTTCGTGTATAGGCTTAATCTGGATTTTAATGTACCAACGAATAGCCCCAACTATAATTGCTCCAATTGAAAGCAAAGTAAGAATAAATTGTGCCCAGTCGGCTGTAGTCATAAATATTATTATACATAGCGTTTTTTATTTTTTGAAACGGTATTTAGTTCGTCGGCGAAATAGAAGTTATCCAAACCACTATATGCTCTAGTATGACAAACATTGACAGATATGAGCAAGTTATGGTATTATAGACATATGTCTGCAAAGACAATTCTTATAAGAAAATGGTGAGTGATATGGATAAAGAACAAGTAGTAGAACTAATGACAGAAACAATTATAAATTTAAATATTGGTTTGGCTAAACAAAAAGAAATGACTCAAGATGAAATTGATCAAATGGCAGAGATATCTAGACCTCAGTTTAGAGTAGTTAATGGTATTTTGTATGATGTGCTAAAAGAAAATGGGGCTCTTGCTTAATTGCAATTACACTGGTTACAACATTGATCTTTAAAGATTTTTAGTGCTAGACCGTCGTTTTCTACATCAGGTGAGATTGGTCTACCCAAATCTTCCCAAAATTTTTCTCTACCAATTGCATCTTTTTCAGATATAGGTTTTGATTCAAATTGGAAATCATCATCCCAAGCATTTTCAAAATTGTCTAATATTCCCATATTAATCACAAGATGAGCAGTAGTTATCTGCTCTCATATTTTCTTGTGTTACCCATATTACTTTACCGCAATGGTAACAAGACCTCATAGAGTATTTTTTTTCTCTACGGTCTTTTCGAATTTCTAGTCCTAGTAAGTGCATATATATATTCTAGCATACTTGATCTACCCTGTCAAATAGTGTATACTAGAAAAACTAGATTGGGGAAAATATGTTATTTCACAAGCACCTGCTGATCAATGCCAAAGTTGAGAAGCCTATAAACAGTGAAGAAGAGGCAACAACCTTCTTAAAGGACTTAGTTGAGCGTATTGATATGAAAATTATTAAAGGTCCTTTTGCCTCTTATGTTGACAAACCAGGCAATAGGGGACTCACTGCTATTGTAATGATTGAGACTAGCCATATAGCGTTTCATATATGGGATGAAGAGGATCCAGGTTTAGTACAGTTTGATTTATATACCTGCGGAAAATTGGATCTTGCTGAAGTACTTCTTGCTCTTGGAGAAACCTTTAATATAATAAACCTTGACTATCAGTTATTTGATAGAGAGAATGGTTTTGTTTTAGAAGATAGTGGATCATTTCCTAAAATCTGAAAAATTTCATTTTTGTAAAATCTGAATATTTTTACCAGATGTATGATACGTAATCTGTGAGATAAAAAACAAAAAATATAGTGAGCACATATTTCTACGTGCCTACTACTACCTTGTTACACTACTACGGGCTTTGCTTTACCCTGTATCCACCCACTATGTATACCAACTAGTGGCGCATCAATGTTTACCGCTGTGCCGATAGGTAATGCGTTAGAGTATTGGTCAATAAACTCTAGTATTTTTTCCTTGCTTGTAAATGGCATCTCTGCCACCGAGCCGTTAACTGTTGTTAGTTTTACTTTTATCATTGTTTCTCTTTTCTTTTAATTCTTGTGGATAGTGATTTCTGTTGTACCCTGCGATTGTGCCCACCTTATCTATGTGAGCCTTTCGCTTGAGTTGCTCTGCGCTACTGCTTGCCATCTATCTATCTTTTCTAATTAACTTAATAGAATAAATAAAGGAAATAGTGCCAACTATCAACCATGTAGGTATCTCTATCGCTACACCATTTGGGTATAGGTTGTTAATATAGAAAGAGATGTAATCTAAATCTGCGTAGAACTCCATTTATTCTGTGTCCTCTCCGAACATTTCTACTAACGCTTTGTTAGCATTTTGTAAAGCCTCTATGGCTTCGTTAATCTTATCTAGGTTAGTCATGGTTAGTTTCCTACCTTCGTGTTATTCATAACCCAACGGCTTTCGTTAGGTGATAGATAGCGGTGTGATACCACACCTTGCTTAGTAGCAAGCATTTCTAAGTATGCCTTTCGGCTAATGTAGTTTCCTACTGTATTGCGAAAGACCATAGGGCTTCCTGTATTAGATGAAGCCATAACATGGTTAGGCTCTAATGTTATTGTATTTAGTGTAGTCATTTTAACTACCTTTCTTTTAATCTAGTTAGCGATTTGCTAACCTTTTTGCTGACCTAGGTTATTTGCCTACTTAGTAGGGCTCACTAGGATTTGTCTTACTATTTAATTGTTATAGGAGTATCCTATCATAGATACCCTGAAAAGTCAAGGCGACACGCTGTCTTTTCTGTGTGATTTAGGTCACTTATTCGCTAGGCTCATCCTCTACTTGAGGCTTATTCGCTAGGCTCGTGACCTGCTTCTTTATTTTTTTGTATAATGGAATTATAGCAGAGATAAGTCCAAAAGTCAAGTCCTAACACGGCGTGTCGCATGTGATTTAGCCCACACTAGGGGGCCAGCCACTTATCCACATGATGTAAATCACACTACGAATTTACGCTTAAGTTATCCACATGATATACATCACAATCCCATATGTCCGTTTTGTCCTGGTTACTACTCAGTAAATGTCAGTGGTAGGTGTTATACTTCTAGTATAAAGAAAGTTGAGAAAGGTTCTCAAACTAGAAAGGAATTCAAATGAATTCAAATGTAATAATCCAAGTGTGTAAATCACACGTTCCAAATAAGTCTGCTATCTCAGACGTTAATGATGAGCAATTCACTTTTTGTGAAGTTTGCGAAAATAACATTGAGCGTTGGTATAACGATACTGACCCTGAAAGACTACCAATGTGGTCAAGTTGGGTGGTTTCTAAATGAGAGACTACGTTAAACAATTAGAATTAGAAAACTATCTCTCAGATGAAGAGATAGACCCTCTAGCCAAAAGGTTAGATGAACTTATCCTGAAAGGGGAATACAAGTAATATGGAATATACTAATCCTCAATCCATAGCCAATGCGCTATGGCAATTATTGCCAGAAGTATCTAACACCGCTGCTATCTATGCAGCCGTAGAGTATTTGGAAAATGTAAATGATTAACGAAATAAAAAATAAAATAATTCGTATTCAAGAATTGCGTCGTAGTAATGCTGCGACACCAATTCCAAATAAAAAGAAATATACTAGAAAAGTAAAACATAAAAATAAAATAAAATAAAAAAGTTTTGCAGAAATAAAAACTCTGTAAAATTTGGCTGGCGCAGACGGCGTGTCGTTCACAGCCTGTGGATAACTTACGACATGTGTTTAAGATCAC